>Ga0209504_1000381_pt1 | contig 39474 bp, 41 predicted proteins | sample COGITO_mtgs_1005_FD_184791 | JGI IMG/M metagenome (GOLD analysis project Ga0209504, IMG submission 184791) | Pelagic marine microbial communities from North Sea - COGITO_mtgs_100511 (SPAdes) (version 2) | ecosystem: Environmental > Aquatic > Marine > Epipelagic ...
GGGTATTGGCTTTCCCTTCTGAAAGACCCAGTTCGGCGCTAAACTTTGCGCCCCTATTGCTCGGCCCGAAACGAGGCATCTGCATGCAGTATCGTGACCTGCGCGATTTTATTCGCGGTCTGGAGACGCGCGGCGAACTCAAGCGCATCCAAACGCCGGTTTCCCCTGTGCTGGAAATGACCGAAATCTGCGACCGCACCCTGCGTAAAGGCGGGCCGGCGCTGCTGTTCGAAAACCCCACAGGCTTCGATGTGCCGGTGCTCGGCAACCTGTTCGGCACGCCCAAGCGCGTGGCGCTGGGCATGGGCGCGGAAGAAGTCAGTGAGCTGCGTGAAATCGGCAAGCTGCTGGCTTTTCTCAAGGAGCCCGAGCCGCCAAAAGGCTTGAAGGATGCCTGGAACAAGCTGCCGATCTACAAGAAGGTGCTGAGCATGGCGCCCAAGGTGCTCAAAGACGCACCGTGCCAGGAAGTGATCGAAGAGGGCGACGATGTCGACCTCGGCAAGCTGCCGGTGCAGACCTGCTGGCCAGGCGATGTCGGTCCGCTGATTACCTGGGGCCTGACCATCACCAAAGGCCCGAATAAAGAACGGCAGAACCTCGGCATCTACCGCCAGCAGGTGATTGGCCGTAACAAGGTGATCATGCGCTGGCTCAGCCACCGTGGTGGTGCCCTGGACTACCGCGAGTGGTGCCAGAAGTACCCGGATCGCCCCTATCCTGTGTGCGTGGCGCTAGGCGCCGATCCGGCGACTATTCTCGGCGCGGTTACTCCGGTGCCCGACAGCCTGTCCGAGTACGCCTTTGCCGGCCTGCTGCGCGGCCACCGCACCGAGCTGGTCAAGGCCCGTGGCAGTGATCTGCAGGTGCCGGCCAGCGCCGAAATCGTCCTGGAGGGTGTAATTCATCCGGGCGAGACCGCGCCGGAAGGCCCATACGGCGATCACACCGGCTATTACAACGAGGTCGATACCTTCCCGGTGTTTACCGTCGAGCGCATCACTCGCCGGCAAAAGCCGATCTATCACAGCACCTACACCGGCCGTCCGCCGGATGAGCCGGCGATTCTCGGTGTGGCGCTCAACGAAGTGTTTGTGCCGATCCTGCAGAAGCAGTTTCCCGAGATCATCGACTTCTACCTGCCGCCGGAAGGCTGCTCGTATCGCATGGCGGTGGTGACCATCAAGAAGCAGTACCCCGGCCACGCCAAGCGCGTAATGCTCGGTGTGTGGTCGTTCCTGCGACAGTTTATGTACACCAAGTTCGTTATCGTCACCGACGACGATATCAACGCACGGGACTGGAACGACGTGATCTGGGCAATTACCACGCGCATGGACCCCAAGCGCGACACGGTGATGATCGACAACACACCGATCGACTACCTCGACTTCGCCTCGCCGATCTCCGGGCTGGGTTCGAAGATGGGCCTGGACGCCACCCATAAGTGGCCCGGCGAAACCACCCGCGAATGGGGCCGAGCTATCGTTCAGGATGAAGCGGTCAAACAGCGCGTCGATGCGCTGTGGTCTGAGCTGGGAATTGATTGATGAAAGTCACCCTGAATCCTTCAGGTGCCGTGCTTGAAGTGCAGCCCCGCGAGCGCATCCTCGATGCCGCGCGGCGTCTGGGTTATGACTGCCCGCAGAGCTGCCGCAATGGCAATTGTCATATCTGCGCGGCGCTGCTGGTTGAAGGCCGCGTGCAGCAGGGCGGGGTCGAGCTGAGCCAAGGTGAGTTGTTCACCTGTCTGGCCGAACCGCTGCAGGACTGTGTGCTGCACTGGGATGGCGTGCTGGCCCCTGGCGAATTGCCAGTGCGTGAACTGGCTTGCCAGGTTGTCGCCTGTGATGAGCTGGGCGGCGATGTGTTTCGCCTGCGGCTGAGTACGCCGGCCGGCAAGGCGCCGCGTTACCACGCCGGGCAATACCTGCTGCTGCAGCGCGATGGTGACGATTACGCGGCGTTCTCCCTGGCCTCGGCGCCACATCGCGGACGCGAGCTGGAGTTGCATGTACTGGCTCGCGACGAAGCCACTGTCGAGCTGATTGCCCAGCTGCGTCGTAGCGGTCTGGTGCGGGTGAAAATGCCGTTCGGTGATACCCACCTGGCCGAGCTGCCGGCTGGGCCGCTGGTGCTGATCGCTGCCGGTACCGGCATGGCTCAGATGCACAGCCTGATCGAACACTGCCGCGCCGCCGGTTTCGCCCACCCGGTGCATTTGTACTGGGGCGCGCGTCGGCCGGAAGACTTCTACGAGCTGGAGCATTGGGCGCAGTGGCAGCAGGTGCCCAACCTGTTCCTGCATCAGGTGGTCAGTGATCAGTGTGGCTGGCAGGGCCGTTGTGGCCTGCTGCACGAAGCGGTGCGTGAAGACTTCGCTGACCTCAAGACGCTGCACGTCTATGCCAGCGGCTCACCGGCGATGGTTTACGCTACCCTGGATGCGCTAGTGGATGCCGGTATGGATGCGCACCAGATGCGCGCGGATGTATTCGCCTACGCGCCACGCAGCTGAATGAAAGAAGCCGCTCTGGGGCGGCTTCGTAGGGTGGATCACGCGTCACCGATCCACCAATTTTGCTGTGATAGTGGATGAATAAAACGTCATCCACCCTACATTTAGCGCACCTGAACCACCACCTTGCCCACGGCCTTACGCTGGCCAAGGGTGTTGATCGCCTCTGCCGCCTGTTCCAATGGGAAAGTCTGCGAGACCAGCGGCTTGAGTTTGCCTTCAGCGTGCCAGGCAAATAGCTGCTGGAAGTTGGCGGCGTTGTCCTGCGGTTGGCGCTGGGCGAAGGAGCCCCAGAATACCCCGACCACGGCTGCGCCCTTGAGCAAGGTCAGGTTGACCGGCAGCTCGGGGATGCGCCCGCTGGCGAAGCCCACCACCAGCAGGCGGCCGTTCCAGGCGATGCTGCGGATGGCTGCATCGAACAGGTCGCCACCCACCGGGTCATAGATCACGTCCGCGCCCTGGCCGCCGGTCAGGCGTTTCACTTCGTCCTTCAGGTTGCTTTCGCTGTAGTTGATCAGCTCATCGGCGCCGGCGGCCTTGGCCACTTCGAGCTTTTCTGCGCTGCTTGCTGCGGCAATCACCTTGGCACCCATGGCCTTGCCGATTTCCACCGCCGCCAGGCCAACGCCGCCGGATGCGCCGAGCACCAGCAGGGTTTCCCCAGGTTGCAGGTTGGCGCGTTGTTTGAGGGCGTGCATCGAGGTGCCGTAGGTCATGCCGAAAGCGGCGGCGCTGGCAAAATCCATGCTCGCCGGGATCGGCATAACGTTGTAGCCGGGCACCGCCACTTCTTCGGCAAAGCTGCCCCAGCCGGTCAGGGCCATCACCCGGTCGCCGACTGTCAGATGACTGACTTTCTCGCCGACAGCGGTGACCACGCCAGCGGCTTCACCACCCGGAGAGAAGGGGAAGGGCGGCTTGAACTGGTATTTGCCCTCGATGATCAGCGTATCTGGGAAGTTGACCCCGGCCGCATGAACTTCCAGCAGCACTTCGTTCTTCTTCGCTTCGGGGCTGGCGATTTCTTCCAGTACCAGGGTTTCGGCGGGGCCGAAGGCTTTGCACAGCACGGCTTTCATCGGGCTTTTCCTCTGCGGTTAATGGCCATGCAGTGTAGGTGCGGGCGGTGCCCGGTCAACGAGCATGCCTGTGCCTGATAGCTATGCATAAGCTTGGGGCTTGGGCCGCTGCCTGACTGTGGCTATGCTAGGGGCTGAACTCTTGAGGAATACCGCCTGTGAAAGCCTGGATCACATTGTTGTTGGCCCTGTCCCTGCCCTTGGCGGCACACGCCTCTGAAGATAAAGAAGCCAAGGCGGCGGTGCCTGCCGTGGCCTATGTCTCGCTGTTTCCTGCGCTGGTGGGGAATTTTGGCGAGGGACCGAAGCTCAAATTCTTCAAGGCCGATATTTCCCTGCGGGTAACTGGGGCAGATGTCGAGGCGAGGGTCAAACACCACGACCCGCTGATCCGCAATCAACTGGTCATGCTGTTCTCCCAGCAGACGGAAGAAGCCATGGCGGCCCCGGGTGCTCGCGAAACCTTGCGCGCCGAAGCGCTCAAGCAGGTGCAGGAAGTGCTTACCCAGGAGGAAGGCAAGCCGCTGGTGGAAGACCTGCTATTCAACAACCTGATTATTCAATAAGCCCACATGCAGCTGGCGCTGCGCCATTTCAGCGCAGCGCCAGCACGGCTGCCCATTCCTCGGTGCTGACCGGCATCACCGACAGGCGGCTGCCCTTCTGTACCAGCGGCAACGCCAGCAGCGCACTCTGCGCTTTCAGCTGCGCCAGCGGGATCACCCGCTTGAAAGCTTCGACAAACGCCACATCGACCGCGCTCCAGGGGTTCTTGGCAGCGCTGGCCTTGGCATCGAAGTAGTGGCTGCCAGGCTCTAGCGCGGTGGGATCGGGGTAGTGTGCCGAGGCGATGCGGGCGATTCCGGCAATGCCTGGTTCTGGGCAGCTGGAGTGATAGAAGAAGAACAGATCACCCGGCTTCATGCTGCGCAGGAAGTTGCGCGCCTGGTAATTGCGCACGCCATCCCAGCGTGCCTGCTCCAGGCGCTGCAGGTTATGGATCGAGAGTTCGTCGGGTTCTGACTTCATCAGCCAATAAGGCATGAACTTTGCTCCTGTGATTCAGTCCGTTAGCGGGCAGGTGCTATTTGCACGGGTAGTGCCCGGCGTATTGCAGTGTTGCAGCCGGCGCGTGTGGATGGCAGCCGCTGTTGGACCTATAAAAATAATCGCCGCGAATACAGCGTGCGCTATGCCTTTAAGGGGGAGGCATTCGATGAAACGTAAACCCGATGTGTTGTTGATTTTGGTAATACTGTTCAGCCTGGGTGTGGTCACTACCGGTTATACCCAGAGTTTGTGGGATCGCCAGGCTGATACGCCGGTCACTCAGTCGCAAGCGGCTGGTTGAACCTGGTACGTACCGCAGGGAGTGCGGTACAGCCTTTAAGCGGCCTGACTCAATACCACGCCTTATCCGTCACTGTGCCTTGCAGTGGCACATCCCAGCTGGCCATGGTCAGTCGATCCACCTGCTGACACTCATGTGCCAAACCCAATAATGTCGGTTTGTGCCAATTTTTGCGCAGTGCGCGATACGCCAGGCTGCGATCATAGAACCCACCGCCCATGCCCAGGCGTCCTCCGTGACGGTCGAAACCGACCAGCGGTAGCAATACCAGATCCAGTGCCCAGACCTTGCGTTGCTGCTTGCCGTTGCGCCGGGGCTCGTCAATGCCGAAGCGATTCTTCTGCAGGCGCTCATGGGCGCGGATGCGTTGAAACACCATTCTGCTGCGCGGCCAGGGGCTGAGCACTGGCAAATAGGTCGCCTTGCCCCGTTGCTGTGCGGCGCGCAGCAACGGGCGTGGGTCGATCTCGCCGTCGCTGGGAAGGTACAGGGCAATGTGCCGCGCGCGGCGAAACAGCGGGTGCTGCGCCAGCTGTTTATACAGGCCTTGGGCGGCTTGGCGTTGGGCGTGGCGGCTGAGGGCGCGGCGCTGTACGCGCAGGTGGCGGCGTAATTGCGCGCGGCTTAGTGCAGAGGTATCGAGCATGGGCTGTTGCGGTAGCGATTGCCGCAGAGGGGCAACCGGCTGGAAAAGGTGACTCCCCGACGTGCCGCTGTCGGCTTAGCCCTTGAACCCGAAAGTTCAAGGTGGAGGTTGCAGGAGGCGTTAAGGCTTTCCGTCAAGCGGACATGCACACCGGCTTCAACGTGCAACCTCCGGGGTTGTGCGAATCGGCTCAGGGACATCACCAACTGGCGCACACTCCAGGGAGCGGCGGCCAGTATACCCGAAAGCGTCGGCACGCAATCAGCTGCCTTGCTCATCGGCGTCCCGAGCCAGAGCGCTGTCGACCCGATTGAGCAGGCTACGCACCTGATCGCGGTTGGCGCCGGCCTGTTGATCAAGGTGTTGCTGTTTGTGTAGCAGGTCGTGGGTGATGTTGAGGGCAGCCATAACCGCAACGCGGTCAGCACCGATCACTTTGCCGCTTGAGCGGATCTCCCGCATCTTGCCATCCAAGTAACGCGCGGCACTTTCCAGATTGCTGCGTTCATCGCTCGGGCAGGCGATGCAATATTCTTTGTCCAGAATCTGGACGGTCAAGGTGTTCGACTGGGTCATTAATCCTGCTCCAGGGCTTTGAGGCGCGAAATCATGGATTCGACCTTATGCCGGGCCATTTCGTTCTTTTCAATTAGATGGGCACGTTCTTCGCGCCAGGCCTTTTCGCTCGTCAGAAGCTGTCGGTTTTGCGCCTTGAGCTGTTCGACGCGCTGGATCAGCAAGTCCAGCTTGGTCGTAAGAGCCTGCAGGTCGACGTCTTCCATGGTTCTCTACTCGTACTAGGTGAGTGGGCTGGCAGGTGAAAAATAGCGTCTTTGCGGCGTCTTCGACAGTGCCCGGTGGTGCGCGGCGCTGTTGTTGGGTGTGTGGCCAGTGTGGGGCAGATCGGCACGCCAGAGGTTGATGCATTTCACCGGTGGCTCACGGTGCCGCAATTTTCGCAGCGGCTGGGCGGGCTCCGTCGAGCCGCTTGCATAGTCTTGGCACGCCTGCCGGTGCTAGGATACAAGGCCTCCATTCTAGTGATCGCGCAGCTTTGCGCCTAGTTATCTATGCCAACTTCAAATTCGCCGTACTCCGCGTTTGCCGCCCTGCTTGCCAACAGCGGCCACACCATTTCCCCTGCCGAGTTGCATGGTCTGTTGCTTGGTCGCAGCTGTGCTGGTGCGGGCTTTGAAATCGACTCCTGGCTGGTGGATGCCGCCGAGCTGCTCGGCGCGGCACCGGAAGACACCGTGCGCCAGGCGCTGATCGGCCTGCAGGAAATGGTCAAGGGCGAGCTGACCAGCAACGATGTCACCGTGGTGCTGTTGTTGCCCAGCGACGATGCGCCGCTTAGCGAGCGTGCCGTGGCTCTGGGACAATGGTGTCAGGGCTTCCTCGGCGGCTTCGGTCTGACTGCCCGCGACAGCGCCCTGAGCGCTGAAGCCATGGAAGTGCTGCAGGACCTCTCGGCGATTGCCCAGGTGCAGAACGCCCTGGACGAATCCGATGATGGCGAGAACGATTACATGGAAGTGATGGAATACCTGCGTGTGGCGCCGTTGCTGCTGTTCAGCGAGTGCGCCAAACCTGTGGTCGCCGCGGCGAAGCCGTCGCTGCATTGATTTTCATGTAATAGAAGTGGACTCAATCTGCCCATGATCAGCATCCCCAAGTCGGAATACGCCCGTCGGCGCAAGGCGCTGATGGCGCAGATGGAACCCAACAGCATCGCGATTTTGCCGGCGGCGCCGGTGTATATCCGCAACCGCGATGTCGAGCATATCTACCGCCAGGACAGCGACTTCCAGTACCTCTCCGGCTTTCCCGAGCCGGAGGCGGTAATTGCGCTGATTCCCGGGCGCGAGCATGGCGAGTACGTATTGTTCTGCCGCGAGCGCGACCCGCTGCGCGAACTGTGGGACGGCCTGCGCGCCGGTCAGGACGGCGCCATCAGCCAGTACGGCGCCGATGACGCGTTCCCGATTGGCGATATCGACGACATCCTGCCGGGGCTGATCGAGGGCCGTGATCGGGTCTATTCCTCCATGGGCACCAACCATGAGTTCGACCGCCAGCTGATGGAGTGGATCAACGTGATCCGCTCCAAAGCGCGCCAGGGCGCGACGCCGCCCAACGAATTCATCACCCTCGAACACCTGCTGCATGACCTGCGCCTGTACAAGTCGGCGGCCGAAGTCAAAGTCATGAAGGAAGCCGCGGACATCTCCTGCCGCGCCCATGTGCGTGCCATGCAGGCCAGCCGTGCAGGCCTGTTCGAGTACCACCTGGAAGCCGAGCTGGATTACGAGTTCCGCAAGGGCGGGGCGAAGATGCCGGCCTATGGCAGCATCGTCGCGGCGGGCAAGAACGCCTGCATCCTGCATTACCGTGAGAATGATGCACAGTTGAAAGACGGCGATCTGGTGCTGATCGACGCCGGCTGCGAAATCGACTGCTACGCCAGCGACATCACCCGTACCTTCCCGGTCAGCGGCAAGTTTTCCCCCGAGCAGAAGGCCATCTACGAGCTGGTGCTGGCTTCCCAGGAAGCCGCGTTCAAGGAAATCGGCCCCGGTAAGCACTGGAACCAGGCCCATGAAGCCACGGTGCAGGTGATTACCGCCGGGCTGGTTGAACTCGGCCTGCTACAGGGCGATGTGGCCGAGCTGATCGCCACTGAAGCCTACAAACCCTTCTATATGCACCGCGCCGGCCACTGGCTGGGCATGGATGTGCACGATGTCGGCGAGTACAAGGTCGGCGGCGAATGGCGCGAGCTGGAAGTCGGCATGGCCATGACGGTTGAGCCGGGCATCTATATCGCTGTGGACAATCAGGACGTGGCCAAGAAGTGGCGCGGTATCGGTGTGCGCATCGAGGACGACGTGGTGGTGACCAAGAGCGGCTGCGAAATCCTCACCAGCGGTGTGCCGAAAACCGTCGCCGAAATCGAAGCGCTGATGGCCGCCGCACGCAGCGTGGCTGCCTAGAGCATGCCACGCGTCGACATTGCGATTATCGGCGGTGGCCTGGTCGGCGCCAGCCTGGCCGTGGCCCTGCAGGCTGAAGCCAAGCAGCGCGGCTGGAGCATTTGCCTGATCGAGCCGTTCACCCCGGGCAACGGTTACCAGCCCAGCTACGACGCCCGTTCCACTGCGCTGTCGTTCGGCTCGCAGCAGATTTATCAGCGTCTCGGCCTGTGGCAGCAGATCAGTCAGCGTGCCGAGCCGATTAAGCAGATTCATGTTTCCGACCGAGGCCGTTTCGCCGCCGCGCGCCTGAGCGCCGAGGAAGAAGGCGTGCCGGCGCTGGGTTATGTGGTGGAAAACGCCTGGCTCGGCGAATGCCTGTGGCAGGCACTGGATGCGCAAGTGGTCAGCTGGCGCAGCCCGGCCCAGGTCACGCGGATGCAGGCCCTGGCCGATGGCTACCGGCTGACTTTGGATGACGGCAGCGAACTGGAATGCAGCCTGGCGATTCTCGCCGAGGGTGGTCGTTCCGGTTTGCGCGAGCAGTTGGGCATCGCCGTCAGCACCACGCCTTACGGGCAGAGTGCGCTGATCGCCAACGTCAGCCCACAGGAGGCGCACAACGGCCTGGCCTTCGAGCGCTTTACCGAAGAAGGACCTATGGCCCTGTTGCCGCTGGCGGATAACCGCTGCGCACTGGTCTGGACCCGCGCCACCCTGGAAGCCGAGCGGCTTTCGGCGCTGGACGATGCGGCGTTTCTCGGCGAGCTGCAGCAGGCCTTCGGTTATCGCCTGGGCAGTCTGCGGCAGGTCGGCGCGCGGCATCTCTACCCGCTGGCGCTGACCGCAGCCAAGGAGCAGGTGCGTCAGCATCTGGTGGTGCTCGGCAATGCCGCGCACAGCCTGCATCCGATTGCCGGGCAGGGCTACAACCTGTCGCTGCGCGACACCCTGGTGCTGGCCGAAACCCTGCTGGCCAGCGATGCGCCCTTGGGCGATCTGGCCACTCTGCAGCGATACCTGAGCAGTCAGCAGATGGATCAGCAACTGACCGTCGGTTTCTCCGATCAGGTCACCCGCCTGTTCAGCACCGGTCAGCCGCTGTTGGCCGCTGGGCGCAACCTCGGTTTGCTCGGCCTGGATCTATTACCTCCGGCGAAACGCTGGTTCGCCCGCCAGGCTATGGGCCTTGGCACTCGCTCGGAGCATTGATTCATGTCGGCAAACAAACTGGCGCGCAAGGCGCGGCTGCTGCGTTGGGCGATGAATCTGTATCCACCGTATCTGGGCGCCGGCGTGCGGGTGCGGCAGATCAGCGCGGACTTCCGCCAGGTACAGGTGAAGATGGGCCTGGGCTGGTATAACCGCAACTATGTCGGCACCCAGTTCGGCGGCAGTTTGTATTCGATGACCGACCCGTTTTTTATGCTGATGATCATGGAAAACCTCGGGCGTGACTTTATCGTCTGGGACAAGGCCGCGCGCATCGACTTTATCGCCCCCGGCACCGGCCCGGTGTACGCCGACTTCAGCATCGACCAAGGGCTGCTTGACGACATCCGCCAGCACACCGCAGACGGTGACAAATACCTGCCCGAGCTGCATGTGGAGGTGCGCGATGGCAGCGGTACCTTGGTGGCGCGGGTGCATAAAACTCTCTACGTGCGACTTAAACCGCGCGCTCGGCAGGCAGCTTGAACAAGGAATATGTGATGCAAGCGGATCTGATCATCGTAGGCGCAGGTATGGTGGGCAGCGCCCTGGCGCTGGCCCTGCAGGATCAGGGTCTGGAGATTCTGCTGGTTGATGGCAGCCCGCTGAGCGTCAAACCCTTTGATCCAGAGGCCGCCTTCGAGCCACGGGTCAGTGCGCTGTCGGTGGCCAGTCAACGCATTCTTGATCGCCTCGGTGTGTGGGACGGCATCGCCGCGCGGCGTGCCTGCCCCTATGGCGAGATGCAGGTGTGGGACGGCTCCGGCACCGGGCAGATTCATTTCAGCGCAGCCAGCGTACATGCCGAATCCCTCGGCCATATCGTCGAGAACCGCGTGGTGCAGGATGCCCTGCTTGAGCGCCTGCATGACAGCCCGATTGGTTTGCTACCGGGTGCCCGCCTGGAGCAGCTGCGCCGTTCTGGCGATGGCTGGTTGCTCAGCCTGAGTGACGGCCGCGAGCTGCGTGCGCCATTGATCATCGCAGCGGATGGCGCCAACTCGGCGGTGCGCCGCCTGGCCGGTTGCGCCACCCGTGAATGGGATTACCTGCACCACGCCATCGTCACCAGCGTGCACTGCGCCAAGCCGCACCAGGCCACCGCCTGGCAGCGCTTTACCGATGACGGCCCGTTGGCCTTTTTGCCGCTGGCGGGTCCTGAAGGTGAGCACTGGTGCTCGATTGTCTGGTCGGTGACCCCGACAGAAGCCGAACGACTGATGGCGCTGGATGACGGAGGCTTTCGTCGTGCTCTGGGCTTTGCCTTCGAACACCGCTTGGGCGAGGTGCTACACGCCGATCCGCGCCTGTGTATCCCGCTGCGTCAACGTCACACCAAACGCTATGTCGAAGACGGCCTGGCGCTGATCGGCGATGCCGCGCACAGCATCCATCCGCTGGCCGGCCAAGGCGTCAACCTGGGCTTTCTCGATGTGGCAGTGCTGGCCGAGGTGCTGCTGCACGCGGCGCAACGTGGCGAGCGTCTGAGTGATGTGAAGGTACTCAGCCGCTATGAGCGCCGGCGCATGCCGCACAACCTGGCGATGATGGCGGCGATGGAAGGTTTCGAGCGGCTGTTCCAGGCCGATCCGCTGCCGCTGCGCTGGCTGCGTAATAGCGGCCTCAACTGGGTGGATGATTTGCCGGAAGCCAAGGCGCTGTTTGTCCGTCAGGCGTTGGGTTTGTCGGGTGATTTGCCGGAGTTGGCGCGGGTCTAGCGTCAAGCCTGATTTATCGAAGGCAAAAAAAGCCCGGCACTAAGGCCGGGCTAAAAGTGTGTAGGGAAGTACACACGGAGTTGCTGTCAGGTCATGCCCAGCCAGTTGGGCAGGGCCATGGATACGGCAGGCACGTAGGTGATGATCATCAGGAAGCTCAGTAGCAGCATCAGCCACGGCCAGGCGGCCTTGATCACGGCGGTCAGCGGCATACCGGTCACCGCCGAGGTGACGAACAGGTTGAGCCCCACCGGTGGTGTGATCAGACCGATTTCCATGTTCACCACCATGATGATGCCCAGGTGGATCGGGTCGATGCCCAGTTGCACGGCAATCGGGAAGAGGATTGGCGCGAGGATCAGGATGATCGCCGACGGCTCCATAAAGGCGCCCGCCACCAGCAGCACGATGTTCACCACCAGCAGGAATTGCCACGGCTGCAGGCCCATCTCGATCACCCAGGCGGTGATGGTCTGGGGGATCTGCTCGGTGGTCAGCACGTGGGCGAAGAGCATGGCGTTGGCGATGATGAACATCAGCATGATGGTCAGCTTGCCGGAGTCCAGCAGTACCTTGGGGCACTCGCGGATGGTCATGTCCTTGTACACGAACAGCGCCACGAAGCCGGCGTAGACCGCCGCTACCGCCGCTGCTTCGGTGGGGGTGAACATGCCGGAGTAGATGCCGCCGAGGATGATCACCATCAGCAGCAGGCCCCATACGGCTTTACGTGCGGTGCTGAGGAATTCGCGGAACGTGGCGCGCGGCATGGACGGCAGGTTCATCTTCCGCGCGACGATATAGATCGCCACCATCAGCGCCACGCCCAGCAGCAGGCCCGGCACTACGCCGGCCATAAACAGCTTGCCCACCGACTGCTCGGTCGCGGCGGCATACACCACCATGACGATCGACGGTGGAATCAGGATGCCCAGGGTACCGGCGTTACACACGATACCGGCGCCGAATGCCTGTGGATAACCCGAACGCACCATGCCGGCGATGGCAATCGAACCCACGGCCGCCACGGTGGCAGGCGATGAGCCGGACAACGCAGCGAACAGCATGCACGCCATCACGGCGGAAATAGCCAGGCCGCCACGGATATGGCCGACGCAGGCGTTGGCGAAATCGATCAGGCGCTGGGCCACGCCGCCGGTGGTCATAAAGGCACCGGACAGCAGGAAGAACGGGATCGCCAGTAGGGTGTAGTGCTCGCTGGTTTCGAACAGCTTGATCGCCAGCGAACGTACCGAGTCCGGGCTGAACAGCATGATGGTCACCGAGCCGGCCAGGCCCAGGGAGGCGGCAATCGGCACGCCGATAAACATCAGCAGGAACAGCAGCAGGAAGAGGAACAGGATGGTCATTGTTTGTGCTCCCCGTGCTCATTGATCTTCAGTGCGTCAGCGGCTTCATCAGCCAGGCCCAGGCCGGTCTGCTGGTTGCGCAGGATGCGTACGAAGATTTCAAAGAAGCGGATAAAAACCATGGCGTAGCCGAACGGCACGATCAGGGTGATATGCCATTGCATGATGCCGTAGTGACCGAGGTCTTCCGCACCGATGCCGGCAGTGAACAGGGTTTTCACCCAGTCGAAGCTGGCCACGGTGATCAGTCCGGCATAGCCCAGGCAGGCCAGGCAGGCGATCAGGCCAATCACCCGCTGCACCGGCTTGCTCGCCAGTTTCACCAGCGCATCGACGCCGATGTGCCCAGCGGTGCGTACACCGTAGGCCAGGCCGAAGAAAATCAACCAGGCGAATAACGCCTTGGTCAGGGCAATGCTCCAGGTCATCGACTGGGCCATGCCGAGAATGCTGTCGCCGATGGCGAAGAACAACTCACTGCTGCCTTCCCAGCGATCCGCCAGGTTGTAGAACAGTGTGTAAAGGTTATTGAGGATCACGTAGACGAAGGTCACCAGCGTCATGGCGGCCAGCAGAAAGGCGATAAAGCCTTCCTCGAAGTGGTCCCAGACGCGCCGCAAGGCGTTCATCGATAGAGTCTCCAGTGTTTGAGGGGCGGCGTACCCAGGCAGCCCACTAGGGTTGCCCGGGTATTCAGCCAATCGCGCAGCGGCAAGGCTGCGCTGTGGTTGGGCTCAGGCCGTGGCCTGCTCCGCCTTACTGGTTGGCTGCGTCGGCGGCCTTGATCAGGTCGGCGCCGATTTCCGCTTCGAACTTGCTCCACACCGGCTTCATGGCATCGCGCCATTCATTGCGCTGCTCTGGAGTCAGGCTAATGATTTCGGTGGTTTTCGCCTCGAGGATGCGCTGCTTGTCGCCTTCGTTGAGGGCGTCAGCCTGCTTGTTCACTTCGGCGGTCACTTCCACGATGATCTTGTCCAGCTCGCTGCGTACATCGGCAGGCAGGCTGTTCCAGAACTTGGTGTTGGTGATCAGCATGTAGTCCAGTACACCGTGGTTGGACTCGGTGATGAACTTCTGCACTTCGTGCATCTTCTGGCTGTAGATGTTCGAGTAGGGGTTCTCGGCACCGTTAACCACGCCAGTCTGCAGGCCTTGGTAAACCTCGGCGAAGCTCATTTTGCGCGGGTTGGCTTTAACGGCCTTGAACTGCTCTTCCAGTACAGCGGAGGCCTGTACGCGGAATTTCAGGCCACGGGCATCTTTCGGCTCACGCAGTGCCTTGTTGGCGGACAGCTGCTTGAGGCCGTTGTGCCAGTAGGCCAGGCCGGTGATGTTTTTATCTTCCATGGACTTCAGCAGCGCCTGACCTTCTGGGCTCAGCTGGAAGCGGTCGACGGCAGCCATGTCCTGGAACAGGAACGGCAGGTCGAATACCTGGATCTGCTTGGTGTACTGCTCGAACTTGGCCAGCGATGGAGCGATCAGCTGCACGTCACCGAGCAACAGCGCTTCCATTTCCTTGCCGTCGCCGAACAGCGAGGAGTTCGGGTAAACCTCGACCTTGACCTTGTCGCCCAGACGCTCTTCAGCGAGCTTCTTGAACAGCACGGCACCCTGGCCTTTAGGGGTGTGGTCGGCGACCACGTGGGAGAACTTGATCACGATCGGGTCGGCCGCTTGGGCCATGCCGGCGATGCTCAGCGACAGGGCGCAAGCCAGCGCCTTGGCAGTCAGTTTGAACATGGAGTCTTTCCTCTTGTTTTTGTATAGCGTGATGCGCCGCAGCGCTACAAGTCGGGCGAACAGGCTCAAGTCTAGGCGGCCTGTCAGAAAATGACGGGCGTCGGGCAGATTGCCTAGAGCTGTGCGTTAGTGAGTCGCCTGCAGGAGGCTAGAGCAACCGCCATGCCAGGCACTGAAATGGCCGCTGTGAGTAGTGTGAAACGCAGCAACGACAAGGCCTGGCGGGTTATTGCAGAGGATTTTGCGCGCAGCTGCGCAGGGCGTTTGCGCAGCTTTTGGCGGAAATCCGCCGGCTAGTCGAGGCTGTCTGGCGAGCTTCCGCCAGCATCGGCGAAGCTCAGGCCGTGTTTGCGCAGTTTGTCGTGCAGGGTTTTGCGCGGTACGCCCAAGGCCTCGGCCAGGCTGCGCAGCGAGCTGTGCGAGCGGCTCAGTTCGGCGCTGATCAGGCTGCGTTCGAAGGCTTCCACCTGGGCATTCAAGCCGCCGCTGTTGCCGTCTTCATCGGGCAGCGGCGCCGCAGCCTGGGCCTGCAGGTCGAGGTCCAGTTCCAGGCCCAGGGCGAAGCGTTCGGCGGCGTTCTGCAGTTCACGTACGTTGCCCGGCCAGGGGTGACGCAGCAGCGCTGCGCGCTGGCCCGGTTGCAGGCTGCGTTCGGCCAGGCCATGGCGGCTGCTGGCGGCTTCGGCAAAGTGCTGGAACAGCAGCAGGGCATCTTCGCCGCGCTCACGCAGGGCCGGGATGCGCAGCGGGGCGACGTTCAGGCGGTAATACAGGTCGGCGCGGAAACGCCCCTGATCGGCGGCCTGGCGCAGGTCTTCCTTGGTCGCCGCGATCACCCGGATATCCAGGGGAATCAGCTGGTTGCCGCCAAGGCGCTCGACCACCCGCTCCTGCAGCAGGCGCAGCAGTTTGACCTGCACTTCCAGGCTCATGCTTTCGATTTCATCGAGAAACAGCGTGCCGCCATTGGCGAATTCAAACTTGCCGATGCGGCGCTTTTGCGCGCCGGTAAAGGCGCCTTGCTCATGGCCAAACAGCTCACTTTCCACCACCGATTCGGCCAGGGCGCCGGCGTTGATCGCCACAAACGGCCCGGCGCGGCGGCTCGACAGGTCGTGTAGCGCCCGCGCCACCACTTCCTTGCCGGCGCCGGTTTCGCCGAGGATCAGCACGTCGCTGTTGATCCCGGCCAGGGCGCCGATTTGTTCGCGCAGGCGCAGCATGGCTGGCGATTGGCCGACCAAGCGCGCTGACAGGGTGTGGCGATCGGCCAGGGCCATGCGCAGGCTGCGGTTATCCAGCACCAGACGGCGTAGTGCCAAGGCGCGGCGCACGCTGTCGAGCAGGTCGTCGCTGGCGAAAGGTTTTTCCAGAAAGTCATAGGCGCCTGCACGCATGGCCTGCACGGCCAGCGGCACATCGCCGTGGCCGGTGATCAGCAGTACCGGCAGTTCCGGGTCCTGTTCCTGCAGCTGTTGCAGCAGTTGCAGGCCGTCGATGCCGGGCATGCGGATATCGCTGACCACCACGCCCGGCCAGTCGCGCTCGATGCGCGCGGACACGCCATGGGCGTCGGCCAGGCTGCTGACCTTGAGCCCTGCCAGGTCGAGGGTCTGGCTCAGCGCCTGACGCAGGTGGGGGTCGTCGTCGATCAGCAGCACCTGGGTGCGGGAGTCGATCATGCTCATACAGCAAAGTCCTCTGGCGACTGGGTTTTGATGCCCTGATCCGCGGCGCGCAGGCGCAGGGTCAGCTGGGCGCCGCCTTCGGGGTGGTTGGCGAACAGCAGTTCGCCGCCCAGGGCGCGCATCAGGGTATCGCAAATGGCCAGGCCGAGGCCGAGGCCCTGAGCGCTGGTCTTGGTGGTGAAGAATGGCTCGCGGGCGCGTTGCAGCGCCTCCTGACTAAAGCCGGGGCCATTGTCCCGCAGGTGTAGGTCGACGCCCTCGGCGGTGAGTTCGGCACTCAGCCACAGGCGGCGTGGCTGCGGCACTTCGCTCAAGGCATCGAGGGCGTTGGCCAGCAGGTTGCCGAGCACCTGGCGCAGGCGGGTTTCCCCGGCCTGTACCCACAGGGTAGCGTTCGGCAGGTCGCGAATCAGCTCGACCTGCATGGCCTGGCGACGCTTGGCCAGCAGGGCCAGGGCATCGTCGATGGCCGGTTGCAGGGCCACGCTTTCCGGGGCGTGGCGATCACGGCGAGCGAAGGCGCGCAGGTGCGCGATGATCGAGGCCATGCGTTCGGTGAGCTGGCTGATCAGCTTGAGGTTGGCGCGGGCATCGTCGCCGCGCTGGTGGTCGAGCAGCACGCAGGCGTTGTCGGCGTAGCTGCGGATGGCCGCCAGCGGCTGGTTGAGTTCATGGCTGATACTCGCGCTCATGGTGCCCAGGGCCGAGAGTTTGCTGGCCTGCACCAGTTCATCCTGGGCCTGCACCAGCTCCTGCTGCGCCTGTTCGCGCTCCAGCACTTCCTGTTTCAGCCGGCTATTCAGCCGTTCCAGGTCGAGGGTGCGTTCCAGCACGCGTTGTTCCAGCTGCTGACGCGCCTGGCTGTCGAGGGCGATGCGTTCCAGGTAGTGACGGCGGCGCTGCATCAGCAGGCCAAGCAGCAGCATCAACAGCAGCAGCATGCCGCCGCCGGCGACCAGGGCGGTGCGCACCGGGCGGTCGAGCAGGCTGCGTGGGGCGAGGATGCTGACGGTCCAGCCGGTTTCCTTGAGTTCGCGGTCCTGGCGAATCCAGTTCTGCGCATCCAGCTTGATCGGCGGCGGCGCCTGGGTTGGGTAGGGCAGGTTGGCGGCAATGGCCGCGCGCTCGGCGGCGTCCAGCGGGCGGCTGGCGGTAAAGCGCCACTGGCTGTTGGAGGTGAGGATCACCACGCCATTGGCATCGGTCACCAGCAGTTGTTCCGGGGTGTTGCCCCAGAGGGTTTCGGTGTGGTCGAGGTCGACCTTGACCACCAGCGCGCCGAGATTGCGCTCGCCATCGCGCACGGCAGCTGCGAAGTAGTAGCCGCGCTTGCCCGAGGTGGTGCCGAGGCCGAAGAAGCGCCCGGGGCGGCCGGCGATGGCCTCGCGGAAATACGGGCGGAAGGCGAAGTTGCGGTCGACAAAGGAGTCGGCCTGCTCCCAATTGGAGGCCGCTAAGGTCTTGCCGTTGGGGTCCATCAGGTAGATCACGTCGGCGCCAGTCTGCCCGCGCACCTGATCGAGCAGGCGGTTGGCGTTCTCCAGCAGGGCGCGCTCGCTTGGCTGTTGCAGGGCCAGGCGCAGGGCCGGCAGGTCGCCGAGAATCGGTGGCAGCACCTCGTAGCGGCGCAGGGTGCCAAGCAGGTTGGCGACGTAGAGGTCGAGGGTCTGGCGGTTCTGTTCGACCAGTACGCCGCTGTAGTAACGCTCGGCCAGTTGCTGCAGCGGCCACAACAGTGGCGTCAGCAGCAGGGCGAGGACAGCCAGGCTGCGCCAACGCGGACGACGTGGGTGAGGATGAGCGGTGGACATGCGCTTACTCGGGCAGGGTAATCAGTTGAGAGTGGCGGTTATGCAATAAGTGGGCAAGCTCGCCGATATGGGTCAATACTCAAATCGTTCGGCATCGCCCTGGAGTAATGGTGCCACCCGGTTGCGCCCTGCATGGACGGCTGCGCTTTAGTCCCTGGAGGTTTGTGATGTTGGCTCAATTGACGGTAAGGGCGAGGTTGTTGCTATTGGCGGTGGTGCCGTTGCTGGTGCTGATTGTGGTCATCGGCATGGCGTTGTCCAACGCCAGCAAGCTGAATGACAGTTTTGACGAGTTGTTTACCGACCGCATGCAGCCGATCAGCCAGCTCAAGCTGGTGTCCGATGCCTACGCGGTGGCAATGGTTGATGCACTGCATAAATACCGCGCCGGGGTGTTCGATGAATCCGCGTTGCGCAAGGCATTCAGTGATGCCCGCAGCCGTGGCGACAAGGCCTGGGCCGAATACATTGCCACCCGTCTAACCAGGGATGAAAGCAGCCGGGTCGAGCGGGTCAAGCCGCATCTGTTGCGGGTGCAGCAACTGGCCGATCAGTATCTGGGCCAGCTCGGCAATGGCCAGTTGTTGGCAGCCGAAGCCGGGCCGTTCAATCGCACCCTGTATGACACGTTCGACCCGCTCGGTGGCGAGCTAGAGGGCTTGATCAACCTGCAGTTGAGCGAGGGCGAGCAGCTGAACGTCGAAACCGCCGCGCAGTATCAGACGATCCGCAATAGTTTTGTGGTGATTGGCGTGGTGGCGTTGGTGCTGGTGCTGGTGGCCGCGTTGTTGATTAGCCTGTCGATCATTCGCCCGCTGGCCGGTTTGCGCAGCCTGATCAGCGAAGTGCAAGAGTCTTCCAATCTGACCCTGCGCGCCGATGCCAGTGGCCGCGATGAGGTGTCCGATACCGCGCGGGCCTTCAACACCATGCTTGAGCACCAGCAGGCATTGATTCGTCACTTGACCGATACCGCCACGCAGCTGGCGGCGGCGTCCGAGGAAATGAGCGCGATCAGTGCCCAGGTCAGCCAGGCCGCCACGGCTCAGGGTGACCAAACCAGCATGGTGGCCACCGCCGTGCACCAGATGAGCGTGGCGGTGCAGGAAGTGGCGCGCAATGCGCAGTCCACCGCGAGCAATGCGGCGGACGCGAACAAGGAAGCGCGCCAGGGCAGTGAGCTGGTGCAGTCCAACCTCACATCGATTCAGGGCCTGTCGGCGTCGGTAGAAAAAGCTGGCCAGGTGATCGACACCCTGCACAGTCAGAGCGATGAAATCAGCAAGGTGCTTGGGGTGATCCAGAGCATTGCCGAGCAGACCAATCTGCTGGCGCTCAACGCGGCCATCGAGGCCGCGCGCGCCGGTGAGGCAGGGCGTGGCTTTGCCGTGGTGGCCGATGAGGTGCGCAGCCTGGCGAGTAATACGCAGAAAGCCACCGAGTCGATTCGCAGCATGATCGATGCCCTGCAAGGCGGTGCGCGCAGTGCGGTGAGCGCCATGCAGCTATCGCGGGAACAGGCGCAAAACAGCGTCAGCCATGCCCGTGAAGCGGGTGAGGTGCTTAATCATATTGCCCACGCCATCGAAGGCATTGCCGATGGCAATGTGCAGATTTCCGCTGCTACCGAGGAGCAGACCGCGGTGGCCAATGAGATCAGCCAGAACATCAGCAGCCTTAATGACAGCATTGGCGAGGTGGTCAACGGCGCCGAGCAGAGCTCGATTGCCAGTCGCGATCTGGCGCAGCTGGCCACCGGTTTGCAGCAGCAGATTCAGCGCTTCAGGGCTTAGCGATGAGCTAGGCACTGCTCCAGCGCGGCTTGCCAATCCGGCAGCTGGACGTGCCAGTTCTGTTGCAAGCGGCTGCAGTCTAGGCGCGAATTAAGTGGGCGCTGCGCCGGTGTTGGGTAGGCGCTGCTGGGAATGGGTTGCAGCGTCGCCACGTTTTTGCCCTGGCTGCGCAAGTGCGCGGCAATTGCGCTGGCGAAACCGAACCAGCTGGTTTCGTCCTGTGCGCTCAGGTGATACACCCCCCAGGGGCCTGCATGGCCGCTGCGCCAGTGCTCGATCAGCTGCGCCGTGGCCTGCGCAATAGTGCCGGCCCAGGTCGGCGCGCCAATCTGGTCGTCCACCACGGACAGGCTTTCGCGCTCCTGCAGCAGGCGTTGCATGGTCAGCAGAAAGTTTTTGCCGTGCTGCGAATAGACCCAACTGGTACGCAGAATCAGGTGCATAGCGCCCACTGCCTGAATCGCCTGCTCGCCAGCCAATTTGCTGCGCCCGTAAACACTCAGCGGGTTTGTGCTGTCGCTCTCGTGGTAAGGCGCGGCCTGGCTGCCATCGAACACATAATCGGTGGAGTAGTGGATCAGCGGAGCGCCCAGCTCGGCAGCGACCTCGGCGAGGATGCCGGGTGCCGTGGCGTTGATCGCGAAGGCCAGCTCCGGCTCGCTCTCGGCCTGATCCACCGCGGTGTGCGCGGCGGCATTGATGATCAGCTCGGGGTGCAGGCGCTGGACGTGCTGACGAATCAGTTCGGGCTGAGCCAGGTCCAGCTGCTCGCGGCCCAGTACCGTCAGCTCGCCTGCGCCTTGCAGGGTACGCTGCAGTTCCTGGCTGACCTGGCCATGCTGACCGAGCATGAGAATCTTCATGGGAAAACCTGTGCATCGACAAAGCTGAGCCCAGCCTGATCCTTGGCTGATAACTGCGGCGCGCCATCCAATGGCCAGTCGATGGCCAGGGTCGGGTCATCCCAGCGGATGCAGCGCTCGTGTTCGGGGGCATAGTAGTCGGTGGTTTTGTAGAGAAATTCGGCAAACTCGCTGAGCACCACAAAGCCATGGGCAAAACCTTCGGGCACCCACAGCTGCCGCTTGTTCTCGGCGGACAATAGATTGCCCGCCCATTTGCCGAAGGTGGGCGAGCTGCGACGTAGGTCCACGGCCACGTCATAGACTTCGCCGGTGGTGACCCGTACCAGTTTGCCCTGCGCTTGCTGCACCTGGTAATGCAGGCCGCGCAGCACGCCTTTGGCTGAGCGCGAGTGATTGTCCTGAACGAACTCACGCTGCAGGCCAGTGGCATCGGCAAAGCGGCGGGCATTGAAGCTCTCGAAGAAAAACCCGCGCGGATCGCCGAACACCTTGGGCTCGAGAATGATCATGCCGGGTAGTTCGGTGTTAACAGCTTGCATGGTTAATCCTCGGCCAGTTTGAACAGGTATTGGCCGTAGCCGGTTTTGCCGAAGGCTTTGGCCTGAACCAGTAGTTGTTGGCGATCAATCCAGCCTTGTTGGTAGGCGATCTCTTCCAGGCAGGCGACTTTCAGGCCCTGGCGCTGTTCAATGGTCTGCACGTATTGCGAGGCGTCGAGCAGGCTGTCGTGGGTGCCGGTGTCGAGCCAGGCAAAGCCACGGCCGAAACGCTCTACACGCAGGTCGCCGCGCAGCAGGTAAGCGTTGTTGACGTCGGTGATTTCCAGCTCGCCGCGCGCCGAAGGTTTGACCGCCTTGGCGATTTCGATCACGTCGTTGTCGTAGAAATACAGGCCGGTCACCGCATAGCTGGACTTCGGAACTGTAGGCTTTTCCGCAATGGCGATGGCCTTACCCTCAGTATCGAACTCGATCACGCCAAAGCGCTGCGGGTCCCTGACCCAATAGCCGAACACCGTAGCCCCTGATGGCTCTGCGGCCGCGCGCAGAAGTTTCTCGGTGAAGTGCTGGCCGTGAAAAATGTTATCGCCGAGGATCAAGCACACCGAATCCGCGCCAATAAAGTCTTCACCAAGAATAAAGGCCTGGGCGAGACCGTCGGGTGAGGGTTGTTCGGCGTACTCGAAGTGCAGGCCAAACTGCTGCCCGTCGCCAAGCATCTTGCGGAAATTCGGTAGATCCTGCGGGGTGGATATGATTAGGATTTCACGAATGCCGGCGAGCATCAGCACCGAGATCGGGTAGTAGATCATCGGCTTGTCATAGATCGGCAGCAGCTGTTTGGACACACCCAGGGTGATGGGGTGCAGGCGGCTGCCGGAGCCGCCTGCGAGAATGATGCCTTTCATTGTGCTGCTCCTTAAAGTGCGCCGAGGCGTTCGCGTTGGTAGCTGCCATCCTGCACGCGTCGGCACCAGTCGAGATTGTCCAGGTACCAGAGCACGGTCTTGCGCAGGCCACTGACGAAGGTTTCGGTGGGTTTCCAGCCAAGTTCGCGCTCGATTTTGCTGGCATCGATGGCATAGCGCAGGTCATGGCCTGGGCGGTCGCTGACGAAACTGATCTGCTCTTTATACGAGCCGTTCTGGCGTGGGGACAGCTCGTCCAATAACGCGCAGATGCTCTCCACCACATGCAGGTTTTTCTGCTCGTTGTGCCCGCCAATATTGTAGGTTTCGCCAACCTTGCCTTTGGTCACCACCGTTAACAGCGCGCGGGCATGGTCTTCCACGTACAGCCAGTCGCGTACCTGCTGGCCATTGCCGTAGACCGGGAGTGGCTTGCCATCCAGGGCATTGAGGATCACCAGCGGGATCAGCTTTTCCGGGAAGTGGTAAGGGCCGTAATTATTCGAGCAGTTAGTCAGCAGTACCGGCAGGCCATAGGTGCGCTGCCAGGCGCGCACCAGATGATCGGAAGCGGCCTTGCTCGCCGAGTAAGGCGAGCTGGGCGCGTAGGGCGTGGTCTCGCTGAACAGATCGTCCACGCCATGCAGATCGCCATACACCTCGTCAGTGGAGATATGGTGAAAGCGAAACGCCGCTTTGCGCGCTGGCTCCAGCTGCAGCCAGTAGCTGCGCGTGGCTTCGAGCAGCGCATAGGTGCCAACGATATTGGTCTGGATAAATGCCGCTGGGCCGTCGATGGAGCGGTCGACATGGGATTCGGCCGCTAGGTGCATGATCGCATCCGGCTGAAATTCAGCCAGTGCCTGGCTGACGGCTGCGCTGTCGGCAATATCCGCCTGCACAAAGCGATAGCGTGGGTTATCGGCAACACTGGCCAACGATTCGAGGTTGCCGGCATAGGTCAGCTTGTCGAGGTTGAGCACCTGATGCTCGGTGTGATTCAGCAGATGACGAATCAGCGCCGAACCGATAAAGCCGGCGCCGCCGGTGATAAGGATATGCACGGACCCACACCTTCCTTTTTATATGCTCGGTGAACATTGCTGGGCAGTGTTACAAGCCGTGCAGAATGGGGCAAGTGCAGTATTCTTTGCATAAAAAAGCCCCGCATCGCTGCGGGGCTTTCTTTATATGGTGCCGGCACCAGGAATCGAACCCGGGACCTACTGATTACAAGTCAGTTGCTCTACCAGCTGAGCTATACCGGCCTTTGAGGGTCGCCATTATATCCATTCATTTGGCTGAGTAAAGCCGTCTGAGCGTAGTTCTGTGCAGGCATTGTTATCAGTAGCCAAATCGTTATGCACATATGCGGGGCACCTGGTACGGACGTGCGCAGACTTTGTGCGCTGGTTCGCGGTATTGGCTAAGTGCATGTTTTTACAGGGTATATTTTCAGATTAAAAAATGCTCAGGTTGGCGATATGCAGCTGGGGCGGGCTTTTGCGCGGTTTGCTCAGATTCTGTCAACAGAGTTATCCACAGATGCTGTGGGCAGTTTTTGCTGGCGCTCTGCCAGCAGTAGCAGGTTTCGTGGGCTCTGTTGGTGGCTGCAAAAGGTGCCAAGGCGCACGGTGTAGCCTTGTTCTTGCAGATAGAGGGCGCGGTCGAGCAGTAGCCAGAGTTCCAGTGGGCGGCGGAATAAACCGCGTAGCAGTTCCAGATTGCGCACCTCGGCGAGGCGTTGCCAGCCTTGTTGCTCGAGCCGTTGCCAGTTTTGTGCGGCGGGTGCTGGTAGCTGTTTGAGTGCAGCTAGGTCTTGGCAGTACTCGGCAAAAGGCTTGTCGAGCCAGGCGGGCGGTAGGGATGGCGTTGGTAAGTACTCGTCGACGCCACGCAGCTGGCGCTGCAGCAGGTCGAAGGCCAGGCGGCGGGCCATGGATTGATCGCGCTGGCGGCGTACCCGTGCGCCAGCGGTGACGGTTTCGCTTAGGGGCAGGCCGAGATCGTCGATAGACAGTTGCAGTGTTGAGGCTTGGGCGCTTGCCGACAGTGGCTGATAACTCGCAGTGCTGATGCGGTTGTAGCAGCAGGGCGCCACGGCCAGCTGTTGGCAGCCGGCCTGGCTGGCCAGTTGCAGCAGGCGCGTATGCAGCTCGCCGCAGGCATGCAGGGCCACGGGCGTGTGTTGCGTCTGCAGTTGCTTCGCGGCGTTGGCGGCCATTACATCCTGCTCGATATGCTGCGCGGCGATGCCGAGTTTATGGCTGAGTTGCTGGCCGCTGCTGACCAGTTGCTGGTTGTACTCCAGGCAGGTCAGGTTGCCGCCGCCATGTGCAAGCATCCGGCCGAGGTGGCCTTTGCCAGCGCACCAGTCCAGCCAGTGTTGTGGTGTATGGCTAAAACTCAGGCTGCGGGCGAACGCGTCGATCTGCTGCCACTTACGCCCCGGTACATCGCTGCTAAAGCGGGCGGGTGATACCTGTGCGGGTGACTGTGGCAGTTCACCTATCTGGCTTAGGTCATGAGCCTGGGCGGCCAGTTGCGGGAAGGGTGCGGGTGCTTGCAGCAGATGCGGCTGGTTATGCGCGGTTTCGGCATGCTCCAGGCTTTGCGACCTCAGCCAGGCGGCCAGTTGTGGGTGCTCGGCTTCCCAGGGCAATGCCGGGTAATACACAAAAGGCCGTGGTCGCCACAGCGCCTGGTGTTCGATAAGAAAGCTGTCGAGCGCCTGAAAACGCTGCTGCAAAGCAGCGTTTTGCAGGATCTGGGCGGATGAGGTGGTTGGCATGATGGATGGTGCCTGAGGGCGCGAACCCTCAGGCAATCAGCGACCCTGGCAGGCGTCGACGCGCAGCCAGCGTTCCAGCAGCTTGAAGCCGCGCACCAGGAGGAAGGCGATCAGCAGGTAGAACATCCCGGCGGCAAAGAAGATCTCCACCGGTAGGTAGGTGCGGGCGATGATGGTGCGGGCCATACCGGTGAGTTCCAGCAGGGTCACGGTGCTGGCCAGGGCGCTGGCCTTGAGCATCAGGATCACTTCGTTGCTGTAGGCCGGCAAACCGATACGCGCGGCGCGTGGCAGGACGATATAGAACATGGTCTTGGCGCGTGACATGCCCAGCGCGCGGGCGGCCTCGATCTCGCCCGGCGGCACGGCTTGAATTGCGCCGCGCAGAATTTCGGCGATATAGGCGGCGGTGTGCATGGTCATGGTCAGTACCGCGCACCAGTACGGGGAACGCAGATAGGGCCAGAGCGGGCCTTCGCGCACCGCATCGAACTGCGCCAGTCCGTAATACACCAGGAACAGCTGCACCAGCAGCGGCGTGCCACGGAAGAAGAAGATGTAGCCGTAGGGCAGGGCGCGCACATACCAGTGCCGCGAGGCGCGGGCGATGCCCATCGGCAGGGCGAGAATCAGCCCGGCGAGAACCGCGATGGCCACCAGCTCTAGGGTCAGCAGGGCGCCTTCAGACAGGCGCGGCAGCCACTTGATGATCACGTCCCAGTTGAGGGCGGTTAGGCCTCCCCACAGTGCATAGGCAATAAGCGCAACGGCAACCGACCAGGCTGCTATTTCAGAGATTTTTCTCATGACGCGCTCCTGACAAAGCCACGGCTGGAGCGTTTTTCAAGGAAATGCATGCCGATCATCGCCAGCACGGTCAGGCCGAGGTAGATAAAGGCCGCCACCATATAAAAGGTGAAGGGCTCCTTGCTGGCGGTCACGGCGATTTGCGAGCGGCGCATGATTTCTTCCAGGCCAATCACCGACACCAGTGCGGTGTCCTTCATCAGAATCATAAACAGGTTGCCCAGGCCGGGCAGGGCGATGCGCCACATCTGCGGCAGGATCAGCCGCCAGAAGATTCGCGGCTTTGACATGCCCAAGGCTTGACCGGCTTCACGATGGCCCTTGGGGATGGCCAGGATCGCGCCGCGAAACACTTCGGTGGCGTACGCGCCGAAGCAGATGCCGAGGGCGATGGTCCCGGCGGCGAAGGCATTCAGCTCAAGGCTTTCGATGCCGAGCAGGTCCGCCAGGTTGCGCATCAGCTGCACGGTGCCGAAATAGATCAGCAATACCCAGAGCAGTTCGGGAATCCCGCGCACAATGGTCGAGTAAGTACCGCCAAGCCATTGCAGCGGCTTGTACGGGGAAGTCTTGGCGAGGGCGCCGAGCAAGCCGAGCACCAGACCCAGGCACAGCGCGCTAAGCGCCAGCTTGATGGTCATCAGGGTGCCAGCAGCCAGGGCCGGGCCGAATCCGTAGAGGTCGAAATTCATAGGGGCTCAGAAGCCTGCGCCGCCCGGGCGGGCGACGCAGTGCCGGCAGCTTAGTAGATGCTGAACGGGAAGTACTTGTCGTTGATCTTCTTGTAGGTGCCGTCAGCCACGATCTCGGCCAGTGCGGCGTTCAGCTTGTCGCGCAGGGCATCGCCCTTGCGTACGGCAATGCCGATCTTGTCGTTGTCGAATACCGGGTCGCCTTTGAATTCGAAGCTCTTGCCGGCGTCGCTCTTCAGCCATTCCCAGTTAACGAAGGTGTCAGCCAGCACGCCATCGAGGCGGCCCGAGGACAGGTCGAGGTAAGCGTTTTCCTGGGTGTCGTACAGCTTGATATCGACCACACCATTGAGGTTGTCTTCCAGCCAGGTGCCAGCGATGGTTGCGCGCTGAGCGCCGATCACTTTGCCTTTGAGGCTGGCTTTATCGGTCTTGAAGTCGCCGCCTTTCGGGGCGATAAACTGCAGCTTGTTGGTGTAGTAGGGCTCGGTGAAATCCACTGCGGCCTTGCGCTCTTCAGTGATCGACATGGAGGCGATCAGGAAGTCGAATTTCTTCGCGTTCAGAGCCGGGATGATGCCGTCCCAGTCGGAGGTGACCACTTCGCACTCGGCCTTCATCTTGGCGCACAGGGCCTGGCCGATTTCCACGTCAAAACCGCCGACCTGGCCGCTGGCGTCAATCAGGTTGAACGGCGGGTAGGCGCCTTCAGTACCCAGTTTCAGCTTGTCCGCGGCGACGGCGCTGGTGCCGAAGGCCAGGGTGGCGGCCGCGGCCAGCAGGATCTTCTTATAGTTCTGCATGCGTAGTTGCTCCGTGTTTTCAGTGATTACTGGACATGAATTGTTTGCAGCGCGCCGAGTTCGGGTTGTCGAACACCTGCTCCGGGGAGCCCTGTTCTTCAACCAGGCCCTGATGCAGAAACACCACCTCGCTGGACACCTGACGGGCAAAGCCCATCTCATGGGTGACCAGCAACATGGTGCGGCCTTCCTCGGCGAGTGCGCGGATCACATTAAGCACTTCTTGTACCATCTCCGGGTCGAGGGCCGAGGTGGGCTCATCGAACAGGATGACTTTCGGCTGCATGGCCAGCGTGCGAGCAATCGCCGCGCGCTGTTGCTGGCCGCCGGAAAGCTGATTCGGATAAACGTGACGCTTGTCGGCGATACCGACCTTGGCCAGCAGCGCCTCGGCCACTTCGATAGCCTCAGCCTTGCTCTGCCCCAACACGCGGCGCGGCGCCTCGATGATGTTGTCGAGCACGCTCATGTGCGGCCACAGATTGAAATTCTGGAAGACGAAGCCGATCTCGCTGCGCAGGCGATTGATTTGGCGGCTGTCGGCGGCGACCAGGTCACCATTCTTCGCAGGCTTCAGCTTGAGCTCTTCGCCCGCGAGGATGATCTGCCCCTTGTGTGGATTTTCCAGCAGGTTGATGCAGCGCAGAAAGGTCGACTTGCCGGAGCCGGAAGAACCGAGGATGGAAATCACATCGCCGTCGCGAGCGGTGAGGGAGATGCCCTTGAGCACCTCAAGGTCGCCGTAGCGTTTATGCAGGTCGCGTATTTCCAGCGCGGGCGTGGCCTCGGCCATGGAGTGTCCTCTTATTCTTCGGTTGCGCTCAGGCGTTGCGTGGCCTTCCTGGCGAGGCGTCAAGCTAGCATAGCGTTTCGCTGACCGCCAAGCCGTTTACCGGGCTAGGAGCGCTTGCCGGGTCACGCTGTCGCCTGGCTGCAGTTGGCTGTCGCGCGTGCACAATTTCAGTGGGGTAACCAGCGGTTGCGCGGTAAATCACAGGCAAGAAAAAACCCCAAGGAATTTAACTTCGCTTGGGGCTTCTCTGTATTTGGTGCCCGGGGACGGAATCGAACCGCCGACACGGGGATTTTCAATCCCCTGCTCTACCGACTGAGCTACCCGGGCTAACGGGGCGCTATTAGACGGATTTGAGGGGTAGGTGTCAAGCGTGAGTTTGAAAAATATTTAATTATTACGGGCGCTTAGGTTCGAGCGAGGGTTCGGGGGCGGGTGTATAGGGTAGTTGGGTAGCCCGGATAAGCCTTGGCGCAATCCGGGAGGGTGTCGTCCCGGATTGCAGCGCGTGCCGCGCTTTATCCGGGCTACGGGTGTAGTGCCTGGCCGCTTACTCGCTGGGTGGCACGTAGCCTTCGGCCTGGGCGTATTCCTCGCCGGAGAGGAATTTATCCATCTCGGCCTGGAGGAACTTGCGGTCTTCGGCGTTCATCATGTTCAGGCGGCGCTCGTTGATCAGCAGGGTCTGGTGCTTCTGCCATTCGTCCCAGGCTTGCTTGGAGACGTTGTTGAAGATGTCCTCACCTTTGGCGCCTGGATACGGTGGGCGTTCGAGGGCGGGCAATTCCTGTTTGTGCTTGCGGCACATGACGGTGCGGGTCATGACGTTTCTCCAGTGTTCGGGGTTGCGAGTGCATCGGCTGCGCGCTTCAGTAGTTTCTTTACCGGTGCGGCGAGACCCAAGCGCGGCGGGGTGGCGAGGTTATACCAGAGCCAGTCAGCCTCGGCCACGGCGGCTGGCGCGGCGTCGACCTGGATCAGCCAGGGTTCGATGGCCAGCTGAAAGTGGCTGAAGGTGTGAGTCAGGCCGCTCAGTTCACGCTGTGCGCCGAGCTGCAAGGTGTGGCGGCTGGCCAGTGTGGCGATGGCCGTTGCTTCGTCCAGCTCCGGCAGGCTCCACAGGCCGCCCCAGAGGCCGCTGGACGGGCGGCGGTAGAGCAGCACCTCGCCGTTATGGTTGGCGAATATCGGCATCAGCGTGCGTTTCTGTGGCAGCGCCTTGCGCGGTTTTGGGATCGGGTAGCGGATCTCCAGGCCGAGCAGGTGCGCCTGACAGCCGCTTTTCAGCGGGCAGAGCAGGCAGCTCGGTTTGCTGCGGGTACACAGGGTGGCGCCGAGATCCATCATCGCCTGGGTGTAGTGGTTGACTCGTGTGTGCGGGGTAAAGCGCTCGGCTACATCCCACAGTTGTTTCGCCACCTTCGGTTCGCCCGGATAGCCTTCCTGCGCCACGTAGCGCGCTAGGACGCGTTTGACGTTGCCGTCGAGAATCGGCGCACGCAGGCCCATGCTCAGGCTGGCGATAGCGCCGGCGGTAGAGCGGCCGATGCCGGGAAGTTCGGTGAGCTGGTCGACATCGCGGGGGAAGTCGCCGGCATGTTCGCGCATAACGATCTGCGCGGTTTTCTGCAGGTTGCGCGCGCGGGTGTAGTAACCGAGGCCCGTCCACAGGTGCAGCACTTCGTCTTCTGGCGCTGCCGCGAGGTCATTGACCGTCGGCAAGGCGGCCATAAACCGGTCGAAATAACCGAGCACGGTGCTGACCTGGGTCTGTTGCAGCATGATCTCCGAGACCCATACGCGGTACGGCGTGATGCCCTGTTGCCAGGGCAGGTCCTTGCGTCCGTGGCTGTCGTACCAGTGCAGTACCGCGTCAGAAAACTGCTCGGGACTCATCGGTTGAACAGGCCCTTGAGCGCGTCTTTCAGCTCGGGGCTGACTTTATCGCCGAGTTTTTCTTCGATCTTCTCGTTGAGCTTGTTGCCGGCCAGTTTGGCGGCAACCTTGCCCAGGCCGTCCTGATCCAGGCGGCAGGCCTTGCCGCCCATTTCCAGCGGGCCACGGCAGCGCACCGGCCATTCGATGCCGACATAGCGCTCGTTGACCTGGCAGGCCGGGTCGGGCATTTCGCGCTGATCACCGATAACAGTGATGCCGACGCGGTAGTCGAGGCCGAGGATGCGCAGGTCCAGGTCGCCATTGCCGCTGACTGCCAGGCCCGGAATAACGGCCTTGAGGTCGGGGTTGTGGGCCACGCCGTTACGCAGGATCAGGCGGCCTTGCAGGGTCTCGAAGGGGGTGTCCTTGCCGCGTGGGTCGCTGCTCAGGGATTTGCGGTTGAGCGTGGCGATGCCGCGGCACAGCTGTTGTTCCAAGTTGGCGTCGACCAGCACGCCGTCGTTGAGCAGGAAGCTGGCATCGCCCGTCAGCCCATCGACCCAGGCGCGCTGGCTGTTGCCGCTGGTGCTCAGGTTGGCTTTGAAATCCAGCAGGCCTTTGACCGGTGAAGGCTGGTCGGGCTTCTTCAGGAAGGGCTCAATCTGGATGCTGCTGAGGTTCTTTTGCACGCTGAGCAGCGGGATGGCTGGGCGCACGTCGATGCTGGCCTTGGCGTCGAAGCTGCCGTTGCCGATGTTGCCGCGCACATCCTGCAGGGTCAGCAGGCCGCCTTTGCTCTGCGCCTTGGCGCTGAAATTACTGATCACCTGCTGCTGGGCGGTGAGCTGATCCAGGCTGAGGTTGAGTTGCATATCGAGCTTGCGCAGCGTCTCGATGGGCAGCACTTCGCTGCTGCTCCAGGCGTGCTGGGTTGGCGCATCAGGCAGCGGTGTGCTGCCGCTCTGCCCGGCGCTGGCGACACTGGCCTTGACCTCGGCCTTGCGGGCAGCGCCGGCATCCTTGGCGTCCGTGGATGGCGCGGGCAGGTAGCGGTCGAGGTTCAGTTGATCGCCCTTGAGCTGCACACGCAGGGCCTGCTTGGCGAAGTCGGCAATCGCCAGCTGGCCGCTGAAGTGGCTGTCGTCCAGAGTCAGCTTGAGTTCTTCAAAGGTCAGGCTGTTGTCGCTGCCGCTGAGGCGGGTGACCAGTTCGAACTGGCTGAGGGTCTTGTTGTCGGCCATCGGCGGCAGTTTCTGGCCGATGGTGGCGAGGAATTCCCGCAGGTTGAGCGGCGCGATGGACAGGCCGCCGCTGAGTTTTGGCTGTTTGTCGAGGTCGCGGATTTTCAGCTCGCCAAGGGCGCGCAGCTGGTTGCCGGAGAGCTTCAGGCCGTTCCATTCGGCGACCTGGGCGGCCAGGTCAACCAGCAGTTGGCCTTGCGCCGAGTAGGTCAGAGTCTGGCCATCGAAGGGCTCGCCGGACACTTCGCCGGAGAGTTTGGCGTCTTCCAGCTGGTAGCGCTTGAGGGCGCGGTCGAAGCGCAGTTCGCCCTGCAGTTCGCTACGAGCGCGCAGCACCGGCTTGTTGAGGCCGAAGAAGGCACTGAGTTTGACCGGGATGCCCGCGCCTTCGCGGATTGCTCCGGTGGTCAGCTGGATGCTTTCGGCGCTGAATTGCTGGCCTTTCTGCGCGTCGTGGTAGTCGATGCGCGCGCTGTTGACGATCAGGCTGTCGATATCCAGCTTCAGCGGCTGGCCGCTGCCTTTTGCTTCAGCTGTGGTGCTTGTAGTTGGCGCGCTGTCAGCGGTTGCTGGTGGGGTGTCGGCTGTTGTGGTCGCGGCCTTGGTCGGTTTGCCGACATCTTCCCAGTTGCTGTGGCCTTTTTCGTCGCGCTGCAGGTTGAGGTTGAGGCCGTCGATGCGGATGTCGCTCATCTGCACTTCTTTGCGCAGCAGCGGCAGCACGCGCACCGACAGGCCGAGCAGGCGCAGGTCAGCGAACGGCTTGTCCGGGGTGCTGAGGCTGGCGAGGGTGGCGTCAGTCAGCTCCAGGCCGAGCCAGGGGAACAGGCTCCAGCCGATATCGCCCTTGAGGGTCAGCTCCAGGCTGGCCTTGTCGCGGGCAAGCTGGCGGATTTCGTCTTTGTAATCGTTGGGATCGAACAGGTGGGTGAGGGCAAAGCCCAGCGCCACGATGATCAGCAAGAGCCCGAGAAAAAACAGGCCGAGGATTTTGCCGAGCGCTTTCATGTGCGAATCCTTGTTTCGAAACTGGATGGTGAAGAGCAGCAATTCAAGCCGGCGAGTATAGCGCCAGCGTTTTTACCTGGACCGCCGACAGTCCCGTTTACGCGGTGATTTTGCAAGCGGCTTTTACAGTGCTTGCGCCACGCGCTCGGCAATCGCCAGGCTGGCGGTAAGCCCTGGCGACTCGATACCGAACAGGTTAACCAGGCCTGGCAGGCCATGCTCGTTGGGCGTTTGGATAATGAAGTCGGCGGCCGGTTCCCCGGGGCCTGCGAGTTTCGGCCGGATGCCGCTATAGCCCGGCACCAGGCGCGTGCTGTCGATAGCGGGGAAGTAGCGGCGGATGGCATCGGCGAACGGCACGCGCAGGTTTTCCTCGACCTGATAGTCGATCTGCGTGAGGTAGTGGGTATCCGGGCCGAAACGCAGCTGACCGCCAAGATCCAGGGTGGCGTGGATGCCAAGGCCGGCGGTGTTGGCTTCCGGCATCGGGTAGATCAGGTGCTGGAAGGGCGAGCGGCCGCTGTAGCTGAAGTAGCGGCCCTGGCACAATTGCAGTGGCGGTATGTTCCGCAGCCCTTGGGTTTGCCCGGCCAGTTGTTGGGCGAACAGGCCGCCAGCATTGATCACTCGCTGGGCTTTCAGCTGGAACGGTTCACCGTTGCTGTGACCACGGGCTATCCAGCCAGCGCCGTCTGCTTCGAGTTGCTCCACGCGGGTGTGCAGCACCAGCTGCGCGCCGCGATTCTCTGCGGCGGCGAGCAGCGATTGCAGGTAAGCGTGGCTGTCGATAATCCCAGTGCTGGGCGAAAGCAGGGCAGCAACCCCGCGCACGGCGGGCTCAAGCGCGTGCAGGCGTTTCTGCTCTATAGGTTGCAGGTCTTGCACGCCGCAGGCCTCAGCATTGCGTTGCAGCTGTTCGAGCTTGGTGATTTCCGCGCTTTCCACCGCCACCAGCAGTTTGCCGAGCCGGCGGTGCGCCACCTGGTGCTGGCGGCACCAGGCATACAGGCGTTCGCGGCCCTCCAGGCACAGTTCGGCCTTGAGCGAGCCGGGCGCGTAGTAGATGCCGGCGTGGATCACCTCGGAGTTGCGGCTGGAGGTGTGGCTGCCGATCAGGCTTTCCGCCTCGACTATCAAGGTGCTCTGCCCCGGAGTGCTCAGGCGCGCTGCGCAGGCCAGGCCCAGCGCGCCGGCGCCGATAATCAGGGTGTCGATACTGTCCATGGTTATTCCACTGGTTATCTTGTTAGTCCATCTGCGGTCGGCGCTGCAGGGGCTATACAACCGATAGTCGGCACCTCTGATCGCCGCCGGTAGCCGCCCAGGCGGATGCCCGCCTATAATGCCAGCCTTTTTCCGTGGGCAATTTCTGGAGCTGGTGATGGCCGAACGTACGGCATCCGTCGAGCGCAATACCCTGGAGACCCAGATCAAGGTCTCGATCAACCTGGATGGGACTGGTAAGGCCAAGTTCGATATTGGCGTGCCGTTCCTCGAGCACATGCTCGACCAGATCGCCCGCCATGGCTTGATCGACCTCGATATCGAGTGCAAGGGCGACCTGCATATCGACGACCACCACACCGTGGAAGACGTCGGTATCACCCTCGGCCAGGCGTTCACCAAGGCCATCGGCGACAAGCGCGGCATGACCCGTTATGGCCATTCCTACGTGCCGTTGGACGAAGCGCTGTCGCGCGTGGTGATCGACTTCTCCGGTCGTCCGGGCCTGCAGATGCATGTGCCATTCACCCGTGCGGTGGTTGGCGGTTTCGACGTGGATCTGTTCCAGGAGTTCTTCCAGGGCTTCGTCAACCACGCGCTGGTGTCGCTGCACATCGACAACCTGCGTGGTACCAACACCCATCACCAGATCGAAACGGTATTCAAGGCTTTCGGCCGCGCCCTGCGCATGGCCGTCGAGCTGGACCCGCGCATGGCTGGGCAGATGCCGTCGACCAAGGGCTGCCTGTAAATGCAGACAGTTGCAGTAATCGACTACGGCATGGGCAACCTGCACTCGGTGGCCAAGGCCCTCGAGCACGTGGGTGCCGGCAAGGTGCTGGTGACCAGCGATGCCCAGGTGATTCGCGAAGCCGACCGCGTGGTATTCCCCGGCGTCGGCGCAATTCGCGATTGCATGGCCGAGATCAAGCGCCTGGGCTTCGACAGCCTGGTGCGTGAAGTCAGCGCGGATCGGCCGTTTCTCGGCATCTGCGTGGGCATGCAGGCGCTGCTGGAGCACAGTGAAGAGAACGATGGCGTTGATTGCATCGGTCTGTTCCCTGGCCAGGTGCGCTTCTTCGGCAAGGGCATGGTCGAAGACGGCGAGCCGCTGAAGGTGCCGCATATGGGCTGGAACGAGGTGGCGCAGTCGGTCAAGCACCCGCTGTGGCACAACATTCCGGACCTGGCGCGCTTTTACTTTGTGCACAGCTATTACATCGAGGCCGGCAACCCCAAGCAGGTGGTTGGTCGCGGCCATTATGGCAAGGACTTCGCCGCCGCGCTGGCCGAAGGTTCGCGCTTTGCTGTGCAGTTCCACCCGGAAAAGAGCCACACCCACGGCCTGCAATTGCTGCAGAACTTCGCCGCCTGGGATGGTCGTTGGTAAATGAGCCGGGGTAAGGCGAAGCCGCCGATCATGACCTTGAGTGCCGAGCAGGAGCGTGAAGCCTGCCTGGTGCTCAAGCGTTTTATGGCTGAGCGCTTCGAGCTTGAGCTGGGCAGCTTCGAGGCCGCTGAGGTGCTCGAATTGTTTGCCCGCGAGATTGCACCGCACTATTACAACCGGGCGGTTTTCGATGTGCAGACTCACCTGAAAGAACGGTTCGAGAGCATCGAAAGCGACCTCTGGGCGCTGGAAAAGAGCTGACCCACCGAATTCACACGACTTGAGCAGGTTCAACCGATGCTGATTATCCCCGCTATCGATCTGAAGGACGGCGCTTGCGTGCGTCTGCGCCAGGGCCGCATGGAAGACTCCACGGTGTTTTCCGATGACCCGGTGAGCATGGCCGCCAAGTGGGTCGAGGGCGGCTGCCGCCGTCTGCACCTGGTTGACCTCAACGGTGCCTTCGAAGGTCAGCCGGTCAACGGTGAAGTAGTGACTGCCATCGCCAAGCGCTACCCGCACCTGCCGATCCAGATCGGCGGCGGCATCCGTTCGCTGGAAACCATCGAGCACTACGTCAAGGCCGGCGTCAGCTACGTGATCATCGGCACCAAGGCCGTGAAAGATCCGGCGTTCGTTGCTGAAGCCTGTCGTGCTTTTCCGGGCAAAATTATCGTCGGCCTCGACGCCAAAGATGGTTTTGTCGCCACTGACGGCTGGGCTGAAATCAGCACCGTGCAAGTCATCGATCTGGCCAAGCAGTTCGAAGCCGACGGCGTGTCCTCCATCGTTTATACCGACATCGCCAAAGACGGCATGATGCAGGGCTGCAACGTGCCCTTCACCGCGGCCCTGGCGGCGGCGACCAAGATTCCGGTGATCGCCTCCGGCGGCATCCACAACCTGGGCGATATCAAAGCTCTGCTGGACGCCAAGGCGCCGGGCATTATCGGTGCGATTACCGGCCGTGCGATCTACGAAGGCACCCTGGATGTCGCCGAGGCGCAAGCCTTCTGCGATTCCTACAAGGGCTGAGGACAAACTCATGGCGCTGGCTAAACGCATTATCCCCTGCCTCGACGTGGACAACGGCCGCGTGGTCAAGGGCGTGCAGTTCGAGAACATCCGCGATGCCGGCGACCCGGTGGAGATTGCCCGCCGTTACGACGAGCAGGGCGCCGACGAGATTACCTTTCTCGACATCACCGCCAGCGTCGATGGCCGTGACACCACGCTGCACACCGTCGAGCGTATGGCTAGCCAGGTATTTATCCCGCTGACCGTCGGTGGCGGTGTGCGCACCGTGCAGGACATCCGCAACCTGCTGAATGCCGGTGCGGACAAGGTCTCGATCAACACCGCCGCGGTATTCACCCCTGAGTTCGTCGGCGAAGCCGCCTCGCGCTTTGGTTCGCAGTGCATTGTTGTCGCCATCGACGCGAAGAAGGTCTCCAAGCCGGGCGAAATCCCGCGCTGGGAAATCTTCACCCACGGCGGGCGCAAACCCACCGGCCTAGATGCGGTGCTCTGGGCGAAAAAGATGGAAGACCTCGGCGCAGGCGAAATCCTCCTGACCAGCATGGATCAGGACGGCGTAAAAAGCGGCTATGACCTGGGCGTGACCCGCGCCATCAGCGAAATGGTCGGCATCCCGGTGATCGCCTCCGGTGGCGTCGGCAACCTGCAGCACCTGGCTGACGGCATTATCGAAGGCAAGGCCGCTGCGGTACTGGCTGCAAGCATCTTCCACTTCGGCGAATACACCGTGCCGGAAGCCAAGGCCTATATGGCTGCGCGCGGCATCGTAGTGCGCTAAACCTCGCTGGCCGGCAGCCCTGCCGGCCACTGCTGCGGGCGAGTCGACAGCAAAATGTCGACTAGCCCGCTAAAATCAGAATGTTTGCGCTCAGGTCGATGCATTGGGCATCCCTTTGAGCGCTCCTATTTCTAATAAATGGTTTTTCCATACACGGAGTTCTTATGCCCGCTATCCGGCTATTCACCGCGGTTTGGCTGTTGTGTGCTGTCAGCCTGGCTCGCGCAGAGCCTCTGGTTCTGCTTACCGAAAACCTGCCGCCGTTCAGCATGGCGGCCAGTGGTGGCAATTTTGCCAAGGATGCTGATGTGCAGGGCATTAGCAGCGATACGGTGCGTGCGCTGTGCAGCAAGGCGCAGCTTGAGTGCCAGATGATTCTGCGCTTCCCCTGGGATCGTCAGTACAAGCAGGCGCTCGAGAGCAAGGGTTACGGGGTGTTCTCCACTATTCGCACGGCGGAGCGTGAGTCGCTGTTCAAGTGGGTTGGGCCGATTGCGGTAAGCGATTGGGTGTTGCTGGCCAAGGCCGATAGCAGCATTACGTTGGACAGCCTGGAGCAGGCTGGCGCTTATCGGATCGGCGGTTATCGCGACGACGCGATTTCGCAATTTCTGATCGAGCGTGGCGTTACAGTGCAAACCAGCCTGCAGGACAAGGAAAATCTCAGCAAGCTGGAGAAGGGTGTGATCGACCTGTGGGCCACCGATGAAGTCGGTGGGCGCTATATGGCCAAGCAGTCGCCACTGGGTGCGCTCAAGGTGGTGCATCGTTTCAACAGCGCCGACCTCTACTTGGCGCTGAATATAGAGACGCCCGATGATGTGGTGCAGAAGTTGCAGAAAGCCCTGGACGATATGCGCGCTCAAGGTGAGCTGGGTACGATCAAGGACGGTTATCTGTAAGCGTGTTGCTGCCGTACCTGCGCAAAACCTGGGCTGGGCTTAGTCGGACGTGCTGGGTATGCTTGTATGCTCAGCCCAACTATCGATGTGAGACATCATGTTCAAACAATTACTAGTCGCCCTCGCCGGCACAGTTATGGTGCTCGCGGGCAGTGCTCGGGCCGAAATTGACCCGAACTACCGCATGGTCCTGCTGACCGAGAATTTCCCGCCGTACAACATGGCGATCAACGGCAAGAACTTCGCTCAGGAAGACAATATCGACGGTATTGCCGTGGATATCATCCGCGAGATGTTCAAGCGCGCCGGCATTCAGTACAGCATGACCCTGCGTTTCCCTTGGGATCGCATCTACAAGCTGGCACTGGAAAAACCTGGCTACGGCGTGTTCGTTGCGGCGCGGCTACCGGAGCGTGAGGCACTGTTCAAATGGGTTGGCCCGATTGGCCCGGATGACTGGGTGCTGCTCGGCAAGGCCGACAGCAGCATTACCCTGAACAGCCTGGAAGACGCCAAGCAGTACAAGGTCGGTGCCTACAAGGGCGACGCGATTGCCGAGCACCTGGTGGAGAAAGGCCTGGAGCCGATTACTGCCCTGCGCGATACGGAAAACGCCAAGAAGCTGATGGCCGGTCAGATTGACCTGTGGGCAACCGGCGACCCTGCCGGCCGCTACCTGGCCAAGCAGGACGGTATTTCTGGCCTGAAAACCATTCTGCGTTTCGATAGTGCAGAGCTGTATCTGGCGCTGAACAAAGAGGTGCCGGACGAGGTTGTACAGAAGCTGCAAGCCGAGCTGGACAAGATGCGCAGCGAAGGCTTTGTCGACGATACCCTGAACAACTACCTGTAATACGTACACCAGCGGGTCGGCCACAAGCCAGCCCGCGGCCATGGATGGCTGACGCCACGTACCATACGTCGCCGGGATTCGCCCGAGCATGGATGCCGCTAGCCATAATCACAATTCATGCGAGCGGAATGACCTATGTTGAAAACCCTGAAAGCCAGCCTGTTGTTCGGGCTTGTCCTGAGTGCCTGCGCAGCCCGTGCAGAGCTTCCAGCCGATTACAAAGTGGTGTTGCTGACCGAGAACTTCCCGCCATTCAACATGGCCGTGGATGACAAGAACTACGCCCGCGACGACGGTATCGATGGCATCAGCACTGAAGTCGTCCGTGAGATGTTCAAGCGCGCTGGCATCAATTACACCCTTACCCTGCGCTTCCCCTGGGATCGCTTGTATCGCCTGACCCTGGACAAGCCCAACTACGGCCTGTTCTCCACCACCTTCACCCCTGAGCGTCAGCCACTGTTCAAGTGGGTGGGGCCATTGGCCAAGACGGGTTGGGTGCTATTGGCTGCGCCGGGTAATAACTTGAGCGTCGCCAGTCTTAAGGATGCCGCGCAGTACCAGATCGGTGCCTACAAGAACGACGCGGTCAGCCAGCATCTGGAAAGCCAGGGGTTGAGCCCGGTCAATGCGTTGCGTGATCAGGAAAACATCAAGAAGCTGCTCAGCGGCAAAATCGACCTGTGGGCCACCACTGACCCGGTCGGTCGCTATCTGGCCAAGCAGGAAGGCGTCAGCGGCCTGAATACCGCGCTGCGCTTCAACGAGGCGGAGCTGTATCTGGCGCTGAACAAGGACACCCCGGATGAGGTGGTGCAGCGCCTGCAGAAGGCGTTGGATGAACTGCGTGCCGAAGGCTTTATCGACGAAATGACCAATAACTACCTGTAGTTTCAGGCGTTATTAAAAAGCCCGACCTTGAGTGATCAAGGTCGGGCTTTTTGTTGCTGCAGTTTCGCGGGCATGGCCCGCTTGTGTCTTGCCCCCACGATAAAATCGGGGGTGAGAGCGACGGACAGCAAGCTGAATGGCCGGTGTGCTTGAAGCACGTGTAGGAGCTCAAGCTGCTGTCCGTCCGCCTCTGACCTTAAGCCC
>Ga0209504_1000382_pt1 | contig 39414 bp, 40 predicted proteins | sample COGITO_mtgs_1005_FD_184791 | JGI IMG/M metagenome (GOLD analysis project Ga0209504, IMG submission 184791) | Pelagic marine microbial communities from North Sea - COGITO_mtgs_100511 (SPAdes) (version 2) | ecosystem: Environmental > Aquatic > Marine > Epipelagic ...
ACTTCAATGCGCGTTACTTGGCACTGCGCGAGCGAGGCAAGTGTGCAAAGGTTGCATTAGTCGCCTGTATGCGAGTGCTGGTGGTTCGATTGAATGCCATGATCCGCGACGATACCGAGTGGCGACACACGGCCGGTTAAGACAGTTGCTCCTACGGAATTCGACGTTTTTTGTAGGAGCGGGCCATGCCCGCGAACATCCCCGCCGCAGCCCGTAGCCCGGATGTAATCCGAGAAAATACAGCGCCGACAAACAGCTCCCGGATTGCATCCGGGCTACCCCGGCCCCGGCGATCATCACCCAGATAAATACCCCGACTTACGCCCACTAGGCCTTGGTTTACCTGGGCCGCAGAGCGCCTAAGATGGCTGCAGAATAAAAATCTGGAGCCACCATGCCCGTTACCACCGCGCCCTTCGCCGCCCTGCTGATCGCCAACCGTGGCGAAATCGCCATCCGCATCGCCCGCGCCGCCAATGAACTGGGCATCCGCTCGGTCGCCGTATACGCCGAAGACGATGCGGCCTCGCTGCATGTGCGCCAGGCCGACAGCGCCGTCGCCCTCAAGGGCCGTGGCGTGCCGGCCTACCTAGATATGGATCAGCTGATCGCCATTGCCCAGGCGCAGGGCTGCGCTGCCGTGCACCCCGGCTATGGTTTTCTCGCAGAAAACGCCGAGTTCGCCCGCCGCTGCCAGGCCGCCGGGCTGTGCTTTGTCGGCCCCAGCAGCGAAGTGCTGCAGCTGTTTGGCGACAAGGCAGCAGCCCGCGAACTGGCCGAAGGCTGTGCAGTTCCGCTGGTAGCGGGGATCAATCGAGCGATCAGCCTGGAGGAAGCCCATAGCTTTCTCGCCGAGCATGGCGCAGTCATGCTCAAGGCCCTGGCTGGTGGCGGTGGACGCGGCATGCGCCCGGTATTCGCGGCCACTGAGTTGGATGAGGCCTTTGCCCGCTGCCAATCCGAAGCCCACAGCGCCTTTGGCAATAACGCGCTGTATATCGAGCAACTGGTCAGCCACGCCCGGCATATTGAGATTCAGGTGCTGGGGGACAGCACGGGCGCGGTCAGCCATCTATGGGAGCGCGACTGCAGCCTGCAACGCCGTCAGCAGAAACTGGTGGAAATCGCCCCCAGCCCGGATCTGCCGTCCGCCACTCGCGCACGCATGATCGAGGCCGCGCTGCAACTCGCGCGCGCCGCCCGCTATCAGGGCCTGGGCACCTTTGAATTTCTGCTGGATGCCGAGCAGCCCGAGCGCTTCTACTTTATGGAAGCCAACCCACGCATTCAGGTCGAGCACACCGTCACCGAACAGGTCACCGGCGTCGATCTGCTGCACACCCAGCTTAAACTGGCCGCCGGCCACACCCTGGCCGACCTCGGCCTGCTGCAACCGCCGCCGCTCAATGGCTGCGCCGTGCAGCTGCGGATCAACCTGGAAAGCATGAGCAGCGATGGCAGCACCCGCCCGGCCACTGGCACCCTGAGCGCCTACCAGCCGCCCAGTGGTCCCGGCCTGCGGGTGGACGGCTATGGCTACGCCGGCTATCCGGTCAGCCCCAGCTACGACTCGCTGCTGGCCAAGCTGATTGCCCATGCGCCGGACTACCCCAGCGCCCTGCGCCGCGCCTACCGCGCGCTATGCGAATTCCGCCTGGAAGGCGTGGCGAGCAATCTACATCTGCTGCAAAACCTGCTGCGTCTGCCGCAGGTGGCGAGCTACCGGCTGACCACGCGCTTTGTCGAAAGCCAGCTAAGCGAGCTATTAGCCGCTCAAGCCCAGGTCCACCCACATCACTTCTTTGCCGCGACCCAGACCGCCAGCCAAAGCGCCGAGCCGGTACAGGATGCACCGCCAGGATGCCTGCCACTGCTGACCCACAGCACCGGCGTGGTGGTCAGCCTGGAGGTGGCCGAGGGTGATGCCGTGGCCGTCGGCCAGAGCATCGCCGTGCTGGAAGCGATGAAGATGGAGTTTGTGGTCACGGCCAGCCACAGCGGCATCGTCCGCCAACTGGCCGTGCAGGTCGGCGGCGCGCTCAATGAAGGCCAGCCGCTGCTGTTTATCGAGCCTGCCGAGGTCAACGCCGCCGCCAGCCAGAGCGAACAGAGCCTGGACCTCGATCATATCCGCGCGGACCTGGCCGAAGTGCTCGAACGCCACGCCATCACCCGCGACGAGCGCCGCCCCCAGGCCGTGGCCAAACGGCGCAAGAGCGGCCAGCGCACCGTGCGCGAGAACCTGGCGGACTTGCTGGATGACGGCAGCTTTAACGAATACGGCGCCCTGGCGATTGCCGCGCAACGGCGCCGGCGCTCGCTGGAAGAGCTGATCGAGCAAAGCCCGGCCGATGGCCTGGTAGCAGGCATAGGCACGGTCAATGCCGAGATGTTCGGTAGCCAGGCCGCGCGCTGCATGGCCATCGCCTACGACTACACGGTATTCGCCGGCACCCAGGGTGTGATGAACCACAAGAAGACCGACCGCATGCTCGGCCTCGCCGCGCAGTGGCGCTTGCCCCTGGTGCTGTTTGCCGAAGGCGGCGGTGGCCGCCCTGGGGATAGTGACTTTGTCGGCGTGGCCGGGCTGGACTGCCACACCTTTGTCGGCATGGCCAAGCTTTCCGGCCTGGTGCCGCTGGTGGGCGTGGTTTCGGGCCGCTGCTTTGCCGGCAACGCCGCCCTGCTTGGCTGCTGCGATGTGATTATCGCCACCGACAACGCCACCATCGGCATGGCTGGCCCGGCGATGATCGAAGGCGGCGGCCTGGGCAGTTTCAAACCGGAACAGGTCGGCCCAGTCAGCGTGCAGGGCCCCAATGGCGTCATCGACGTGCGAGTGGCGGACGAAGCGGCAGCGGTGCAGGTGGCCAAGCAGTACCTGAGCTACTTCCAGGGCGCGCTCAGCGACTGGAGCTGCGCCGATCAACGCGAGCTGCGCCAGCTGATTCCGGAAAACCGCCTGCGCGTGTATGACATCCGCCAGGTGATCGCCACCCTGGCCGACACGAACAGCGTGCTGGAACTGCGCCGCGAGTTCGCCCCGGGGCTGATCACTGCGTTTATCCGCATCGAAGGTAAGCCGTTCGGCCTGCTGGCCAATAACCCCGCGCACCTCGGTGGCGCCATCGACGCGGTCGCCGGCGACAAGGCCGCACGCTTTATGCAACTGTGCGACGCCTTCGATATCCCGCTGCTGTCGCTGTGCGACACCCCCGGCTTTATGGTCGGCCCGGAGGCGGAGAAACAGGCCACGGTGCGCCATGTGTCGCGCATGTTTGTCGCCGCCGCTAGCCTGACCGTGCCGTTTTTCACCGTGGTGCTGCGCAAGGGCTACGGCCTGGGCGCCCAGGCCATGGCCGCCGGCAGCTTCCATTCGCCGCTGTTTACCATCGCCTGGCCCAGCGCCGAGTTTGGCGCGATGGGCCTGGAGGGCGCGGTGCGCCTGGGCTTTGCCAAGGAACTGGCGGCGGTGGAAGAGCCCGCCGCGCGCCAACAGCTGTTCGACAAGCTGGTGGCCAAGGCCTACCAGAACGGCAAGGGCATCAATATGGCCAGCTTTCTTGAGATAGACGCGGTGATTGATCCGCTGGAAACCCGCGCCTGGCTGCTGCGTGGCCTCAACGCCGCGCCCAAGCCGGCAACCCGCGAGGGCAAAAAGCGCACAGTCGATACTTGGTAGAACGTAGGATGGGTGGCAACCCATCAATCGCGGTGATGGGTTGCCACCCGTCCTACGGATTTATTGGCCGCAGAGCTGACCCGAACCATGTTTGGGCAGTTTCCGGCGCTTCGGGTAAACTGCCGCATCTTTTACACCTATAACGATCTGCCTGATGCCGACGACCTTCCACGAGATTCCCCGTGAGCGCCCGCTGACGCCCCTTCTAGACCGCGCCAACACGCCGGACGAGCTGCGCCGTCTGGGCGAAGCCGAGCTGGAAACCCTGGCCGACGAGCTGCGCCAATACCTGTTGTATACGGTCGGGCAGACCGGCGGACATTTCGGCGCGGGCCTCGGCGTAATCGAGTTGACCGTGGCCCTGCATTACGTCTTCGACACCCCGGATGATCGCCTGGTGTGGGACGTGGGCCACCAGGCCTACCCGCACAAGATTCTCACCGGCCGCCGCGAGCAGATGGGCAGCCTGCGGCAGAAAGACGGCATCGCCGCCTTCCCGCGCCGCTCGGAAAGCGAGTACGACACCTTTGGCGTCGGCCACTCCAGCACCAGCATCAGCGCCGCCCTAGGCATGGCCATCGCCGCACGCATCCAGGGTTCGCGGCGCAAGGCCGTAGCGGTAATCGGCGACGGCGCCCTGACCGCCGGCATGGCCTTTGAAGCGCTGAACCACGCCAGCGACGTCAACGCCAATATGCTGGTGATCCTCAACGACAACGATATGTCGATCTCGAAGAACGTCGGCGGGCTGTCCAATTACCTGGCCAAGATCCTTTCCAGCCGCACCTACGCCAGCATGCGCGAGGGCAGCAAGAAGATCCTCTCGCGCCTGCCGGGTGCCTGGGAAATCGCGCGCAAGACCGAAGAACACGCCAAGGGCATGCTGGTACCCGGCACCCTGTTTGAGGAGCTGGGCTGGAACTATATCGGCCCCATCGACGGCCACGACCTGCCGACCCTGCTCGCCACCCTGCGCAATATGCGCGACCTCGACGGCCCGCAGTTTCTGCATGTGGTGACCAAGAAGGGCAAGGGCTTCGCCCCAGCCGAAGCCGACCCGATTGGCTATCACGCCATCACCAAGCTGGAGCCGATCAACGCGCCAGCCGCACCCAAGCAAGCCAGCGGCCCGAAATACTCCAGCGTATTTGGCCAGTGGCTATGCGATATGGCCGCGACAGACCCGCGCCTGGTCGGCATTACCCCGGCGATGAAGGAAGGCTCCGATCTGGTGGCGTTCAGCGAACGCTACCCCGAGCGCTATTTCGATGTGGCCATCGCCGAACAGCATGCGGTGACCCTGGCGGCCGGCATGGCCTGCGACGGTGCCAAACCGGTGGTGGCGATCTATTCGACCTTTCTGCAGCGCGCCTACGATCAGTTGATCCACGACGTGGCCGTGCAGCACCTCGATGTGCTGTTCGCCATCGACCGCGCCGGCCTGGTCGGCGAAGACGGCCCGACCCACGCCGGCAGCTTCGATATTTCCTACCTGCGCTGCATCCCCGGCATGCTGGTGATGACCCCGAGCGATGAAAACGAGCTGCGCCGCATGCTCACCACCGGCCACCTGTTCAACGGCCCGGCGGCGGTGCGTTATCCGCGCGGCAGCGGCCCGAATGCCGCCATCGAGCCAGGCCTGGAGCCACTGGAAATCGGCAAGGGCGTGGTTCGTCGCCAAGGCAGCAAAACGGCCCTGCTGGTATTCGGTGTGCAGCTCAGTGAAGCGCTCAAAGTTGGCGAAGCACTCGACGCCACTGTGGTCGATATGCGCTTTGTCAAACCGCTGGATGAGGCCTTGGTACGCCAGCTGGCGGCCAGTCACGAGCTGCTGGTGACCATCGAAGAGAACAGCGTAATGGGCGGTGCCGGCAGTGCGGTCAGCGAGTTCCTCGCTTACGCCGGCATCCTCAAGCCGGTGCTGCACCTGGGCCTGCCGGACTATTACGTCGAGCACGCCAAACCGGCGCAAATGCTCGCCGAATGTGGGCTGGATGCAGCCGGTATCGAAGCCGCCATCCGCGCGCGCCTCGCCAGCCTTTCTGCATGAATACCGCTCATCCAGAGCTGAGCCAGGCTTGCTTGTAATTCATTCAACCGCGCATTAAGGTGCGCGGCGTTTTACTTCCGCCAAGGTGCGCCCCTTCCATAGTGAAGCGGCGTTAAACGGGAAGCCGGTGCGTTCTTTACGAACCATCCCGGCGCTGCCCCCGCAACGGTAATCGACCGCAGAGCCGTTCTGCACGTCGCCTCAACGCCACTGGGTTATCCCGGGAAGGCGAGGCGGCGCACGTCGAGAGCCCGGAGACCGGCCTTGCTGGATGTGACTGGTGTTGCGGAGGGCATCACCGTCAAGCTCAGGCTGCGCCCGCGCGCCCGTTCTTGCCCCTGCCCTTCTCAAAAGTCGTTCGACCTTTTGAGGATTCTCTACGTGAAATTGTCCCGTCTTGCCCTGGCTGTGGCGCTTGCCCCCAGCATCAGCTTTGCTGCCAGCGATACCAGCAGCCATGAGCTGCCACCACTGGTCATTACCCGCGCCACGCCGCTCAAAGCACCGGCGCCAGCCAGCGTCAAAGTAATTGACCGCCAGCAGATTGAAGCAACTGCAGCCTCATCACTCTTGGACGTACTGCGCAGTCAGGCCGGCGTGCAGATACGCGACACCATTGGCGATGGCAGCCGAGCCACCTTCAGCCTGCGTGGCTTTGGCGAGAACGCAGTAAACAACACCCTGATCCTGGTCGATGGTCGCCGCCTCAACCAACCCAGCCAGGCCGGAGCCGACCTCAACAGCGTGCCACTGGGCAATATCGAACGCATCGAGATCATCCGCGGCGCCGGCACCGTCCTCTATGGCGACCAGGCGGTGGGTGGCGTTATCAATATTGTCACCCGCACCCCAAGCAGCAATGAGGGCTATCTCGAAGCCAGTCGCGGCAGCCATGATCTGGAGGCCTTTCGCGGGCATATCTACCAGCAACTCGGCGGTGGATTTTCGACCTACCTGAGCGGCGAATCGCGCACGACTGACAACTACCGCGACCATAACAACGCCAGCTACAGCAACGCCTTCGCCCGCCTGCGCTATGACCATGACAATGGCCATGCGCTGTATGAGTACCAAACGGTCGACGATGAACTGCTCTACCCGAATGCACTTAGCAGGACGCAGCGCCGTACAGACCGCAAGCAAAGCGACTCAACCGCCTGGAACGACAGCAAGACGCAGGTACATCGCTTTGCTTTGGAGCAGCAACTGAATGACATCTGGACGACCAACCTCGACTACAGCCATAGCGATCAGGACAGTGTCGGCAGCTTTGCTGCACCGGATCGTTTCACCCAGGATACCCGCACTGAAAGCATCAGCCCCAGGCTGAGCGCACGCTACGACAACACCCTTGGGATTGGAGAATGGCTACTTGGTCACGACCACATAAGCAGCGACGCCCAATCATCCTGGGGCACCGACTTCCAGCAGACCCAACGCGACTGGTACAGCCAGTTAAGCCAGGGGCTAGGCCGCGACGTAACCGTTACTGTCGGCTATCGCAGCAGCGAAGCGGACGACAATAACAAGGCGATCCGCAAACACCATAAAGATCGCGAAGACAGCACCAGCATCGGTCTGAGCTGGCAAGCCAGCCAAGAGACGCGTCTGTTTATCAAGCGCGAGGATGTGCTGCGCTGGGCCAACGTGGACGACAATGCGTTTGTCCTGCCAGGGGTCGCGTTCCTCAAACCGCAAACCGGCGTGTCCTGGGAAAGCGGCATCGAGTGGCAAGACGGCGTGCAGCGTTATCAGGCGACGCTGTATCGACTGGATTTGCAGGACGAACTGCTCTACGACGCACTGATTGCCAACCCCAACAGCTGGAATGGTCGCGGGGCCAATATCAACCTGGATAAAACCCGCCGTGATGGCCTGCTGCTGGAAGCAGAGCGCCAGTTGAGCGAACGCCTGAGCATCGGCGGCCAATACAGTTTTACCGATGCGGAGTTTCGCGCGGGTTCTTTTCAAGGCAACCAGGTTCCGTGGGTCGCGCGCAATACGGCCAGCACGCACCTCAGCTACCTGATCGTGCCAGGCCTGCGCGGCTATCTAGAAGCAGTGCACACCGGCAGCCGCTATTACTCGGGAGACGATGCCAACAATCAGCACAAGGCTGGCGGCTACACCCTGCTTAACGCTGCACTGAGCTACGAATACCAGCAGTTCAGCAGCAAGTTGCGCCTCAACAACCTCACAGGCAAACGTTATGACGCGTTTGCCAGCGCAACCAGCAGTTATCCCGCAGCCGAAGAGCAGGTACAGCTCAGCGTCGGTTACCGGTTCTGAAATATCGACCCTGGGGCTTTAGCCCCAGGGCCGCCTCAGTGCGCCTCGCTCAAACGTCTGCACAACGCCTCCACCGCCCCCAACATCTGAAAGCTCGGCCGCTCCAACCCCGCATCCGGCACCAGCCACAGCTGCTTACGCGCAACCGCAGCCACACCCGGCCAGATGCGCCAGGCGTCCAACTGCCCCTGCACACCCGCCAGAATCACCTCGGGATTGCGCTGCAGCACCGCCTCGACGCTGACCTGCGGCGCCGGCAAGGTGAGTTCGGCAAAGATATTCTCGGCGCCGCAGATACGCAGAGCGTCACTGATAATCTGCTGACCGCCGATGGTGTACAGCGGCACATCCCAGACTTGATAGAACAGGCGCAATGGCTGTTTACGCTGATAGCGCTGACGCAGCGCCGCCAGGCCGCTGTTGAATTGCCGATGCAGCTGTTGGCCTCGCTCGGCACGGCCGATTCGCGCGCCAATTTCGACGAAGTTCTCTGCCAGATCAGCCAGCTTGCGTGGTTCCACGATCAGCAAGGGAATCCCCATACGCTGCAACTGCTGACGTTGCGCACTGCTGATGCTATCGGGCCAGAGCAGTACCAGATCGGGCTGCAGCTCGAGCAGGCTTTCCAGCTCAAGCTGGCCATAGCGGCCCACCGAAGGCAGCTGCGTCACCGCGGCAGGGCGCTCACCGCCATCGAGCAGGCCGACCAGCAAGTCGCCCGCATCCAGCTCCAGCATGATTTCAGTCAGGGAAGGTGCCAGGGTCACTACCCGCTCGACTGCTGCGGCAGGCAGTACCGGCAACAACAGCAAGCAGAACGTGATGGCGCGCATCAGCCGAGTTGGCGAGGAATGCGGTAGAGGTAAAGCAGAACGATGCTGGAAATCGCCAAGAGGATCAGCGGAATCGCTTCCAGGCCAGCGAATACCGCGATAGCGGCAATCCAGGCTGGCAGCGCCGCGCCGAGAAAGGCCAGACGACGCACCCGCGCCAGCTCCAGCCAGGCATCGTGTTCATCTGCTGTATCGAGGGCTTTTTCCGTGGCCACCAGCGCGCGCTTGTAGGCGCTGAACAACGGCAGGCTGACAAACATCGAGGCCAGGCCGGCGATAAACAGCGGCATGGTCAACAAGCCGGGTTTCTGCTCGGCACCAAACAACAGGTTGAGCACAAACAACGGGGCCAGGGTCACGGCCAGTTGCCGCCACCACTCCAGCGCCAGTCGCCGGCGCACTTGGCCGCGCGTCACAGGCTTTCCTCAACCTCGCCCTGGTGCAGACTGCCGAGCATATGCCCAAGCTTGCCGGCCTTGGTCGCGAGGTATTTTTTGTTGTGCGGGTTGTGGTCGATCTGCAGCGGCACGCGGGTTGCCACATTGATGCCCATATCGCCCAGCGCCTTGACCTTGCGCGGGTTGTTGGTCATCAGTTTGAGCTGGCTGATACCCAGGTGGTCGAGCATCGGCAGGCAGATCGCGTAGTCACGCTGATCGGCACCAAAGCCCAGGCGCTCATTGGCTTCCACGGTATCGGCGCCGCCATCCTGCAACTCGTAGGCGCGGATCTTGTTCAGCAGGCCAATGCCACGACCTTCCTGACGCAGGTAGAGCAATACGCCACGGCCTTCATGGGCAATCGCACGCAGCGCCGCTTCGAGCTGGAAACCGCAATCGCAGCGCAGGCTAAACAGCGCATCGCCAGTCAGGCACTCGGAGTGCAAACGGCCCAGTACGGGCGCGCCATCGGCCACATCACCAAAGGTCAGGGCTACATGTTCCTTGCCTGTGGCCTCTTCGAGGAAGCCATGCATGGTGAACACGCCAAAGGGCGTAGGCAGCTGGGAGGCGGCGACAAACACGACGGACACCGGATGCTCCTAAAGAAAATGGGCAGGAATAATCAGGCCGGCATTGTAACAGCAGGCCTTGGCAGCCGCTTAGCCTGAATTACTGATGATAAGGATCGAGCCAACGCGAGATGACCAGCGCTAGTACTTGGACTCCAGCACCAGCACATCCTGTTCAACCTTCCAGCCGACGCGACTGAGGAAGCTCATGCCAAGCAGCGCCTCGGTAGGCGAGCCACCTTCCAGCACCACGGCTTCGACACCCAGCACTTCCAGTTCGCCGAGCTTCACCCGATCCAGGGTTACGCGCCAGCCGCGCGCAGTACCGCTGGCCGTATTGACCTGCAAGGGTGCGCCGATCACTCGGTAATCGATGCCCAGGCGGCGCGCATGCTCGTCATTCAAAGCCACCGAGGTGGCGCCGGTATCCACCAGAAACTGGATGGACTGACCATTGACCGAGCCTGCGACCCAGTAATGGCCACCGATGCCCTTGGCCACACTGAGTTGCTTCTTCTGCGCTTCGGCAAAGCCTTCGCTGTACTCGCGACTCAGGCTGTAGCTGCGCTCCACGCCATCGACACGCAATACCGCACCACGGCTGTCGGCGCTGACCACCACTACGCCGCCTGGGCCAACCTGGCCGACTTTGACCAGCTTGCGCTGACCGTCAACATTCAACACCGCAGCGCCAGGAAACAGGCCGACAACCCGCACCTGGGTGGCCGCCATTGCCCCACTGCAAATTAGCAGTGGCAGACTCAATATCAGTACTTTCAAGGCGTACATGGAACGTCTCGCACAGGTTAGTCAAACGGGTAAGGTTGCTGCCAACGCTGGAAAATCGGTCGTAGGCTGCCGTCCGCCACCAGGCTATCCATGCGCTTATCGAACAGCTCAGCCAGAGTTCGGCCGCGCGGAGTGTCGGCAAAGCCCAGGTAGATCGGCAGCTTGGTCAGCTGGGTAACACGGTAGCGTTCGGGCTGACTGGCCGTGCTCAGCACATCCTCGACTTCGGTCAGGGCATCGAGATAGAAATCCACATGGCCCATGTCCAGCATGCCGAGGATACCGCTACGGCGCAGCACTTCGCGGTACTGGCGCAAATTTGGCAGATAACGCTGGTATTCATAACCGCGCATCCAGACCAAGCGGTACTCGCCGAGGGAATCCAGGCTGGGGATGGGCTTATCCCGCAAGCCCAGGGCAGCAATCTGGTCGGCGTCGTAGTTCCAGCGCGGATAGAACACGCCTTGGGTGACTTCATTCAGGTAGGAGCCAGCCCAGGCATCGGCAGCGCCACGCTGCACCAGGCCGATGGAGCGGGTGTAAGGCACGCTCTGGATATCCAGCTGCACGCCGGTAGGCTCGAATACAGCGCGGAAAATCTCCCAGGCCATACCGCTGCCATCGGCATGGGTGTGGCCTTCCCAGGTTTCGCTGGCAATACGGATCTGCGCGGGTTCAGCGGCGTACACCAGCCCACTGGCAACGCTGATGACCAACCAAAGCAACCACCGACAGCAGCGGCCCATTCGCGATCCTTTTCTGATTACCAGCCCAGCGCCGCAGCCAGCCCGTTGGCCCAGCCCCAGACAATCAGTTGCAGGGCCATCCAGGCGAACACGCCGGCGAGTACGTCATCGAGCATGATGCCGACCCCGCCATGCACATGCCGATCAATCCAGCGAATCGGCCAAGGCTTGAGAATGTCGAACACACGGAACAATAGAAAGCCTAGCAGCAGCCAGCCCCAGCCGTCCGGCACCAGCCAGAGGGTAATCCACATGCCGACCATTTCATCCCAGACGATGCCTTCGTGGTCGTGCACGCGCAGATCATCAGCCACCTTGCCACACAGCCAGAAGCCAAACAGCATGGTGATGCCAAGCATCAGCCAGTAGCCCCAGTCCGGCAGCATCTGCAACAGTGGGATAAACGGCAGCGCCACCAGCGAACCCCAGGTGCCCGGGGCTTTCGGCAAGGTGCCGGCACCAAAGCCAAAGGCCAGGAAGTGCCAGGGGTTGCGCCAGACCGAAGGCGGCACGAACTCGGCGGGGACTTGCTTGGGATGATCAGTCACTGGCACTTCCAAAATGTTGATAGCCGCTGCGGGGCAGCTGCACGGGCTGGCCTTGCGAGTCCAGCAGAGTAACGCCCTGGCCGGCCATAACACGACCAATAACTCGCACAGGCCAACCCGCCTGCTGCAAATCCGCCAGGTGAGCCGCCGGCAGGGTAAAGGCCAGGCGGTAATCATCACCACCACTTAATGCGCACTGACGCGCCGCCGGCTCCCCGGCAAACGCCAGCAAAGCAGCGGACATCGGCACCAGCGCCAGCTCAATCACCAGCTCAACGCCGGACGCTGCGGCGATATGCCCGCAGTCGGCCAGCAAGCCATCGGAGATATCCAGAGCGGCCGTGGCCTTGCCGCGCAGCGCCAAGCCCAGATCAAGCTGCGGGATGGGCGACCAGTAGCGCGCCAGCAACGGCTCGGCCACTGCCGGATCGGCTTGGCGCTGCCCGAGTACCAGCGGCAAGGCGCCGGCAGCATCGCCCAACTCACCACCGACGCAGAGCAGATCACCGACCTGCGCACCTTTGCGAGTCAGCGCCATACCAACCGGCACGCGACCGAAAACGGTAAGGGTCAGACTCAGAGGGCCACGGGTGGTATCGCCGCCGATCAGGCGAATCGCGCAATGCTGCGCCATCAGATCCAGGCCACGGGCGAAGGCCTGCAGCCAATCTGGCTCAGCACTGGGTAAGGTCAAGGCCAGGGTAAAGCCGACAGGCGCCGCACCCATGGCGGCCAAATCGCTGACCGAAACACCCAGCGCACGTTGCGCCAGCAGAAACGGGTCAGGCGATTCAGGGAAATGCACCCCGGCAACCAGGGTGTCGGTAGAAATGGCCAGCTGTTCGCCAGCCGGCATTTGCAGCAGGGCGCAGTCGTCGCCGATACCCAATGCCACGCCTTCGCCAGCCTGCGCACAGGACGCAGCGGCGAAGTAGTGACTGATCAGCTCGAACTCACCCATGAGATGGCAACGATCTGCTGCGCGTCGGCCCTGCTGCGTTAAAAGCAGACTCGGAATGCTCATGTGCTACAGCACACTCCGCCTCCTCGCCTGCTTTTGCCTTGCAGGACTCTAGCTCGCAAGATCGCAAATCAAGCATCCAAAAAGACCTTAACGCTTGTTAGCGCGAACTTCGTCCGCGCGTAGGCGCGGTGCCAGCTTGTCCAGCACGCCGTTGACGAATTTGTGTCCGTCGGTGGCGCCAAACACCTTGGCCAGCTCGATGCCTTCGTTGATCACCACGCGATAGGGGATATCGATGCGGTTTTTCAGCTCGTAGGTCGACAGACGCAGGATCGACAGCTCAACCGGGTCGATCTCGTCCAGCGGACGGTCGAGCAGCGACTCGAACGCGCCATCGATCTCGGTCTTCTGCCGCGGCACGCCGTGCAGAATTTCGTGGAAGTAGGCACCGTCTACTGCCGTGAAATCGTTATCAACGCGGAACTGCGCTTCGATTTCGTTCAGCTGCTGCCCTGCCATATGCCAGGAGTACAGCGCCTGCATGGCCAGGGTGCGCGCCTGACGGCGCGCGAGGGTCTTGCTGCTAGGGCCTTTCTTCGGCGCTTGTGGCTGCTGCCCGTTACCGTCGTTCTGGCTCACTTGGCCTCCAACTGCGCCAGCAGGCTGACCATTTCCAGGGCGGACAATGCAGCTTCCGCGCCTTTGTTGCCTGCCTTGGTGCCGGAACGCTCAATGGCTTGCTCGATGGAATCGACAGTCAGCACGCCGAAGGCAACCGGTACGCCGAACTCCATGGACACCTGGGCCAGGCCCTTGGTGCATTCGCCAGCCACGTATTCGAAGTGCGGAGTGCCGCCGCGGATCACCGCACCGAGGGCGATGATGGCGTCGAAATCGCCACGCTGGGCGACTTTCTGCGCGACCAGCGGGATTTCGAAGGCACCCGGCGCGCGGATGATGGTGATGTCGCTTTCGCTCACGCCGTGGCGAACCAGGGCGTCAACTGCGCCGCTTACCAGGCTTTCAACAACGAAGCTGTTAAAGCGGCCGACGACCAGTGCAAAGCGGCCCTTGGGGGCGATAAAAGTACCTTCGATGGTCTTCAGGGTCATAACGCGTCTCGTCTATTTAAAGAGCCGGGCCGCCAGTGGCGACCCTTGGGATTATTTGGAGGGCAGGTATTCTACAACTTCCAGGTCGAAACCGGATATTGCATTGAACTTCATTGGCGAACTCATCAGGCGCATCTTGCGCACGCCAAGGTCACGGAGAATCTGCGAACCGGCACCGACGGTGCTGTAGGTGGTCGGGTTGGCGACTTTCGCCTCACCGCCCAACTGACGCTCCAGGTGCGCCAGCAAGTCCGGGCCGGTCAGCGGGTTACCCAGCAGCAGCACCACGCCGCTGCCATCCTTGGCCACTTCGGCCATGGCTGCGCGCAGGCTCCAACGGCCCGGCTGGTTGACCATAAACAGGTCACGCAGCGGGTCCATGTTGTGCACCCGCACCAGGGTCGGTTCCTCGGCGCAGATTTCGCCCAGAGTCAGCGCCATGTGCACGTCGTTTTCTACCGAATCACGGTAGGTGACCAGATTGAACTGGCCCAGCTCGCTGTCGAGCACCTGCTCGCTGACGCGCTCAACGGTGCGTTCGTGGATCAAGCGGTAGTGGATCAGGTCGGCAATGGTGCCGATCTTGATGCCGTGCTCGGCGGCGAACACTTCCAGCTCAGGGCGACGCGACATGGTGCCGTCGTCGTTCATGATTTCGCAGATCACCCCACTCGGCTCGAAACCGCCCATGCGCGCCAGGTCGCAGGCCGCTTCGGTGTGGCCGGCACGCGCCAGCACGCCGCCAGGCTGAGCCATCAGCGGGAAGATATGCCCAGGACTGACGATATCGTCGGCTTTGGCGTTTTTCGCAGCAGCAGCCTGCACGGTGCGCGCACGATCGGCGGCAGAGATACCGGTGGTCACACCTTCAGCAGCCTCGATGGAGACGGTGAACTTGGTGCCGAAACCGGAACCGTTGCGCGGCGCCATCAGCGGCAGCTTGAGGGTTTCGCAGCGCTCGCGGGTCATCGGCATGCAGATCAGGCCACGGGCGAAGCGCGCCATAAAATTGATGTGCTCGGCGGTCACGCACTCGGAGGCGATGATCAGATCGCCTTCGTTCTCGCGGTCTTCGTCATCCATCAGGATGACCATCTTGCCGGCGCGGATGTCTTCGACCAGTTCTTCAATACTGTTAAGAGCCATGCTGGCGATTCCTTATTTGTTCAGGTAGCCGTGTTCGGCGAGAAAACTTGCGGTCATGCCCGAGGCTTTCGGCTCGGCGGCCTTGTCACCGAGCAGCAGACGCTCCAGGTAACGGGCCAGCAGGTCCACTTCGAGGTTGATCTGACTGCCTGGGCGATAGTCGGCCATGATGGTCTCGGCCAGGGTGTGCGGCACGATGGTCAGCTCAAATTCGGCACCGTTGACCGCATTGACGGTCAGGCTGGTGCCATCGACGGTGATCGAACCTTTATGGGCGATGTACTTGGCCAGCTCGCGCGGTGCGCGAATGGTGAACTGCACGGCACGGGCGTTATCGGCGCGGGCGATGACTTCACCGACGCCATCGACATGACCGCTGACCAAGTGGCCGCCGAGTCGACTGGTCGGCGTCAGGGCCTTTTCCAGGTTGACCTTACTGCCGGCTTTCAGGCTGATAAAGGCGGTATGCGCCAGGGTTTCGCGGCTGACATCGGCCCAGAAACCATCGCCCGGCAGCTCCACGGCCGTCAGGCATACGCCGTTGACCGCAATGCTGTCGCCGAGTTTGACGTCGGCGAGGTCAAGCTTGCCGGTCTCCACATACACCCGCACGTCACCACCCTTGGGTGTCAGCGCACGAATACTGCCTATGGCTTCGACTATTCCGGTAAACATGCCACCCCCTGCGTCGCGCCCACGGCAAAGCACTGGCGAACAACGCCAGAAGCCTGGAACACGGAATAAAAATCAGACATCTAGACCAACTCCTGTTTTATAAAAAACAGGGCGTGATTGATCGATAGGGATTTCGAGGCACGCCTGAACGCGCCTTGTTGAGGCAATCCCGCTCTCTCTTTATCCGGACTCTAACCGTCGGCCCCGGAATCACACCGGGTCTGCTGACCTTGCCCAGCGGTTTACACCACCTGGCAAGCGCTCGCGGGCTAGGCCTTGCAGCCATTACCGCCGGTGGGGAATTACACCCCGCCCTGAGAACGTTACGGCCACTTGCGCAGCCGAGACGCGTTTTACCACAATTGCTGCCGCCCTGCATGGCCAAGCGACAGCCTGAATAAGCGCCCATCAAGCCGCGGGCTGTGGCACCGCGATAATTCGCCAGTCATCGCCGACTGCGCGCATCTCGACAATTTTCAGCGCTGGCGCATCGGCCATCCGCGCCAACGGCAGGTCGAGCAACGGCCGCGCGCTGGAACCCAGCAGCTTGGGCGCCACAAACAGCTGGTACTCATCCACCAGGCCCAGACGGGCAAACGCTCCAGCCAGACGCGGCCCAGCTTCCACCAGCACCTCATTGGCGCCACGGCTGGCCAGCTCAATCAGCAGCCGACGCAGGTCAACATGCCCGTTGCTACCGGGCACGGCCAATAGTTCATGTCCATCGTCCAGATAGCGATCACGCGCCGAAGCCGCCGCGCAGGTTGCCACCATGGCGGCACCGGCCTGGAAGAACGGCACGCTCAGCGGCACCCGCAAGCGCCCATCCACCAGCACCCGCAGCGGCGGCCGAGTCTGCGCCAGGGCACTCAACTCAGCGCCCAGACCGAGTTCGTCGGCGCGCACGGTCAGCCGTGCATCATCGGCCAGCACTGTGTCGGCACCGGTCAACACCACACTGGAGCGCGCACGCAGGCGCTGCACCGCAGCGCGCGCGGCTGGCCCAGTAATCCACTGGCTTTCGCCGCTGGCCATGGCTGTACGGCCATCCAGGCTCATCGCCAGCTTGACCCGTACAAACGGCAGGCCTTGCTCCATTCGCTTGATAAAGCCGGCATTCAGCGCCCGCGCTTCGGCCTCAAGCACGCCGCTCTGCACCGCGATACCCGCGTGCATCAAGCGCAGCAGGCCATCACCACCGACCTGCGGATTAGGGTCCTGCATGGCGGCTACGACGCGGCTAATACCGGCATTGATCAGCGCATCGGCGCACGGCGGCGTGCGCCCGTGGTGGCTGCAGGGCTCCAGGGTGACGTAAGCCGTCGCGCCGCGGGCCTTGTCACCGGCCTGACGCAGCGCGTGCACTTCGGCATGGGGCTCGCCTGCGCGGGCATGCCAGCCTTCGCCAACAATGCGTCCATCACGAACGATCACGCAGCCAACGCGCGGATTAGGGTGGGTGGAGTACAGGCCTTTACGGGCCAGCTCCAGCGCGCGAGCCATAAAGGCGTGATCTGAATTCATCGTCAACCTTTGGCAGGTTCGCGGGACAGGCGGTCGATTTCCTCACGGAACTCGTTGAGGTCTTGAAAGCGTTTGTACACCGAGGCAAAGCGGATATAGGCCACTTCATCGAGTTTCTGCAGCTCGCCCATCACCAGCTCACCAAGGACCAATGACTTGATCTCGCGTTCACCGGTGGCGCGCAGCTTGTGTTTGATATGGGCGATGGCCGCTTCCAGACGCTCGATACTCACCGGACGCTTCTCCAGTGCACGCTGCATGCCGGCGCGTAGCTTGTCTTCATCAAAGGGCTGGCGGCTGCCGTCCTGCTTGATCAGGCGAGGCATTACCAGCTCGGCAGTTTCGAAGGTGGTGAAGCGCTCTTCACAGGCCAGGCATTCACGCCGACGACGCACCTGCTCACCCTCGGCTACCAGGCGCGAGTCGATCACTTTGGTGTCATTGGCGGCGCAAAAAGGGCAATGCATAAATAAAGCTAGCCTTAGAACGAAAGAGGCCATGGTAGCGCATCCCGCAGGCAAGACAAGCCGAGGGGTTTGCGGTATACAAGCGCCCATGCAAACCAGCGGAGTTGATAGCCACGATGAAAAACCCTATGCCGTTACAACCGCTGATTTTACTGAGCCTGATCGCCCTGCTGACCGCCTGCGCCAGCGACAGCCCGCCGCCCGCCAAACCCACCCCGCCCGCACCGGTTCAGGCCCCGGCCGAAGCCGCACCGCTGCCGGCCTATCAGCGCGAGCTGAGCGGCAGCTTGTTGAATGTGCCCAATGAGGCGGATGTCGAGCTGGCCCTGCTGGCGGTCGACGAGCGCGGCCGGCCGCAGGCGCTGCTGGGCAATATCCAGCTGCGCGGCACTGGTAATCCGCTAGCGTTCCGCCTGCCGTTCAACCCGGAAACCTTCAACAAACACAGCCTCATCGAGCTGCATGGCCGTGCCAATCAGGCCGGCCGGCTGATTCTGCGCCTGCCCGAGCAACCGATTGCCCGTGGCGAGACCCAGGCCCTCGGTGAATTGCGCCTGGTGCCTGCGCCATGACAGCGCCTGCCGCTCTGCAGGCTGCGCTCAGTGAACTACTGGGCGATGCCCAGCTCAGCGCGCAGAAGCTGCCCGGCACCGCGATCAAGCTGTGGCTGATCGACCCGGCCAATATGGATCGCTGTTTCAGCCCGGAAGAAACCCGCCTGATCCTCGAAGAGCCGCCCTACTGGTGCTTCTGTTGGGCCAGTGGCCTGGTCCTGGCGCGCTGGCTGGCCGAACACCCCGAGTGGGTGCGCGGCAAGCGGGTGCTGGATTTCGGCGCCGGCTCAGGCGTGGCGGCGATTGCTGCAGCCAAAGCCGGCGCGCTGGAAGTGGTGGCCTGCGACCTCGACCCGCTGGCGATTGCTTCCTGTCAGGCCAATGCCGCATTGAATGGTGTGGCGCTGAGCTACTCGACAGACTTCTTTCAAGAGGCCGACCGCTTCGACCTGATCATCGTCGCCGACGTACTCTACGACCGCGCCAACTTACCGCTGCTCGACCAGTTTCTCAGCCGTGGTCGTGAAGCGCTGGTGGCCGACTCGCGAGTGCGCGATTTCCAACACCCGCTGTACCAACGCCTGGGCATCCTCGAAGCCTGCACCTGGCCGGATCTGGCCGAGCCGGCCGAGTTCCGTCATGTCAGCCTGTACCACGCCGAACGCGGCTGAAGCCCCTTGTATCCGCCGTACCGCGACCGCATTTATAGTCCATCCCATTTTTCGCACCACCGAGAGCGACCATGAGCAACTCCCCTTACATCGTTGATATCGCAGGCAGCGCCAGCTTCGAACAGCTGGTAATCGAGAACTCCTTCCAGAAGCCGGTGCTGGTGGATTTCTGGGCCGAGTGGTGCGCGCCGTGCAAGGCACTGATGCCGCTGCTGGCGAAGATCACCGAGGAATACAACGGCGAGCTACTGCTGGCCAAGGTCAACTGCGATATCGAGCAGGACATCGTCGCGCGCTTCGGCATCCGCAGCCTGCCCACCGTGGTGTTGTTCAAGGATGGCCAGCCAGTGGACGGTTTTGCCGGCGCACAGCCCGAGTCGGCGATTCGCGAGATGCTCAAGCCGCATGTCGCCGAACCGGCACCAGCCGCCGCCGACCCGATGGAAGCGGCGCAGGCGCTGTTCAACGAAGGCCGCTTCAGTGAGGCCGAAGCAGTGCTCAAGGTACTGCTGACGGAAAACAACGAACATGCTGCCGCGCTGATTCTCTACGCGCGCTGCCTGGCTGAGCGTGGCGAGCTGGGTGAGGCAGAAGCCGTGCTGAGCGCGGTAAAAGGCGATGAACATAAACAGGCCCTGGCCGGTGCCCGCGCGCAGCTGACCTTTCTACGCCAGGCAGCCGAACTGCCAGATGCCGCCAGCCTGAAAACCCGCCTGGCGCAGAACGCTGAAGACGATGAAGCGAGCTACCAGCTCGCCATCCAACAACTGGCGCGCCAGCACTACGAGCCGGCGCTGGACGCCCTGCTCAAGCTGTTTATCCGCAACCGCAGCTACGCCGACGGCCTGCCGCACAAAACCCTGTTGCAAGTTTTCGACCTGCTGGGCAATGACCACCCACTGGTCACCGCCTACCGGCGCAAGCTCTATCAGGCGATTTACTAGACAGAAATGGCCTGTCGGCCCTCGCGGCTAAAGCCCCTCCCACGAGAGCAGCAAGTCCTGTGGGAGGGGCTGGGCGGCACTCCGCTTTAGCCGCGACAGGTCAGGTGATCGATCACCCGCCCCTGTGCTGCGTCGACACCTACTTAACCAATCCAGTGATAGATAGGCGCATCCGCACCCGTTTCCACGCGCACCTGTGCGCAATGGCGCAGGCGCACCAGCAGGCGCTTGCCCGCTGCTTCCCCTCCCGCCAACCCGGCGAGTTGCCCGAGCAATTGCGGCCCTTCGATCTGCCCAGCCTGACGCAGCAACTCCAAGGTGGTCTGCCACAGGGCATCGTTGGCCACAGGCGCAGCTGCTGCCGGCGCAGCGGGCGCTTCAAGGGTCACGTGCTGGGCCAGCTGCGCCCAATCCTGCGCATCCAGCTCAACCGTCAGGTCCACCGGCCAGGCGCCGATCTGCCCACGAATTCGCACCATCATTCTGCCCTCAACTGGTCAGCCTCCATGCTCCCACGTCCGCAACGGGCCGCCAAGCAAGGCTGGCCATGCCCACAAGAAAGTTGTTATAACGTAACGCTAGATTATTTCTGACCGGAGATCGCCATGCGCCGCCTGCTACTTGCCCTGCCGTTTACCCTGCTGCCCCTTGCCACTGGCGTTGCCGCACACAGCCATGAACACGACCACGCGCATGATCACGCCGAGCACGGCAGCCTGGATGCCCATGAGCACGGCTCGGCGCAACTCAATGTGGTGCTCGACGGCAAAGCGCTGGAGTTGCAGCTGGAAAGCCCAGCGATGAACCTGGTGGGCTTCGAACATGCTGCCAAGAGCGACGCCGACAAAGCCAAGGTTGCGGCTGCGCGCAGCCAGCTGGAACAACCGCAGGCGCTGTTCGGCCTGAGCGCGGGCGACTGCACGCTCATTAAACAGGAGCTGGAAAGCCCGCTGTTTGCTGAGCATAAGCACGAAGAACACCACGACCATGACAGCGAGCACAGCGAGCACAGCGATATCCACGCGCACTACAGCCTCGACTGCCAGAAGCCTGAAGAATTGAAACAACTTAACCTGGGCGAACTGTTCAAGCGCTTCCCCGCCACCGAGAAAATTCAGGTACAACTGATCGGCCCGAATGGCCAGCAGGGCCTGGAACTGACACCCGCGCAGCCAACCCTGAGTTTCTGATTTGCCGATTTAACGTAGGGTGGATGACGCTTCACCCATCCACCATTGCAATTTTGCGGTGGATGAAAAGAGCGTCAGCTACGCGCCCCGATCCACCCTACGCGCCAAACGAGTTCCCCCATGAGTTCAGCCCTGATCCAACTGTCCAACCTCGGCTTTGCCTGGCCCGGCCAGCCCGAGTTGCTGGACATCGACACGTTCACCCTGCAACGCGGCGAAAGCCTGTTTCTCAAAGGCCCCAGCGGCAGCGGCAAGACCACGTTGCTGGGTCTGCTCGGCGGCGTACAGAAACCTAATCGCGGCAGTATCCAGCTGCTCGACCAGGATCTCAGCACGCTCTCGGCCGGCGCCCGCGACCGTTTCCGGGTCGATCACACCGGTTATATCTTCCAGCAGTTCAACCTGCTGCCGTTTCTCTCGGTACGCGAGAACGTCGAACTGCCCTGTCATTTTTCCAAACTGCGCGCCAGCCGCGCGGTGCAACGCCATGGCAGCGTGGCCAAGGCCACCAGCGCCCTGCTCGCCCACTTAGGCTTGCACCAGCCGGAGCTGCTGCAACGCCGCGCTGGAGATCTATCGATTGGCCAGCAACAGCGCGTGGCGGCTGCCCGTGCGCTGATCGGCCAGCCGGAGCTGGTGATCGCCGATGAACCCACCTCGGCCCTGGATGCCGACGCCCGCGAAGCCTTTCTCGGATTGCTGTTTGCCGAATGCCGTGAGGCCGGCTCTAGCCTGCTGTTTGTCAGCCACGACCAGAGCCTGGCGCGGCTGTTCGACCGCAGCCTGTCGCTGGCCGAGCTGAACAAAGCCACTCGCCTGGCGGAGATTTAACGATGTATCTACTGCGCCTCGCCCTCGCCAGCCTGGGCAACCGCCGCTTTACCGCCTGGCTGACGGTGTTCGCCATCGCGCTCTCTGTGTGTTTGTTGCTCGCGGTCGAGCGGGTACGCACCGAAGCCCGCGCCAGCTTTGCCAACACCATCAGCGGCACCGACCTGATTGTCGGCGCACGTTCGGGCAGCGTGAATCTGCTGCTGTACTCGGTATTCCGCATCGGTAATGCGACCAACAATATTCGCTGGGAGAGCTTCGAGCAGTTTGCCAACCACCGCCAGGTCAAATGGGCCATCCCGATCTCGTTGGGCGATTCGCACCGTGGCTATCGGGTGATGGGCACCAGCCAGGCCTATTTCGAGCACTACCGTTACGCCCGCAGCCAACCGCTGCAGCTGAACAGCGGCCGCGCCTTTGCCGATGATCCGTTTGAAGTGGTGCTCGGCGCGGAGGTGGCGCAGGCGCTCAACTATCAGCTCGACCAGGAACTGGTGCTGGCCCACGGCGTGGCCACCATCAGCCTGGTCAAGCATGACGACAAACCGTTCAAGGTAGTCGGCATCCTTGCCCGCACCGGCACGCCGGTGGACCGCACCCTGCATATTTCCCTGGCCGGGATGGAAGCCCTGCATGTTGACTGGCAAAACGGCATGCCAGCGCGCGGCGCGGCCAAGGTCAGTGCCGAACAGGCGCGGGCCATGGACCTGCAACCCAAGCAGATCACCGCCTTTCTGCTGGGCCTGAACAGCAAGATCGCCACCTTTAGCCTGCAGCGCGAAATCAACGAGTTTCGCGGTGAGCCGTTGCTGGCGATCCTGCCCGGCGTGGCCCTGCAGGAACTGTGGAGCCTGATGGGCACCGCCGAGAAGGCGCTGTTTGTGGTGTCACTGTTCGTGGTGCTGACCGGGCTGATCGGCATGCTTACGGCAATTCTCACCAGCCTTAACGAGCGCCGCCGGGAAATGGCGATTCTGCGCTCGGTGGGCGCGCGACCCTGGCATATCGCCAGCCTGCTGATCGTCGAAGCCTTTGCCCTGGCGCTGGCCGGCGTGCTGCTCGGCCTGCTGTTGCTGTACCTGGGCATCGCCGGAGCGCAGGGCTATGTGCAGGCGAATTACGGCCTGTACCTGCCACTGAATCTGCCGACCCGCTATGAGTGGACGCTGCTCGGCGCTATCCTGAGCGCCGCCCTGTTGATGGGCTGTGTACCGGCCTGGCGCGCTTACCGCCAATCCCTGGCCGATGGCTTATCGATCCGCTTATGAGGCTTTTTGCATGCACCGCTCTCTGCTCGCCACCCTGCTGCTCACCCTGGCCCTGCCCCTGGCGGCTGCCGAGGTGCGCGAGCTGACCTGGTCGGAAATGGTCCCGGCCGACGCCCCACCACAAGTCGTTGAACCGGCGCCGATCCACGACCTCTCGCAGCTGGCCGACGCCCTCGCCGGCTCACAGAATGAAGCAGGCCCGGCGGCCATGCAGCAATCGCCCGCCGCACCCGTGGTAGAAGAGCTGGACGGCCAATCAGTCAAACTGCCGGGCTATATCGTGCCGCTGGATGTCACCGAGGAAGGCCGGGTGACCGAGTTTCTGTTGGTGCCGTACTTCGGCGCATGCATCCATGTGCCGCCACCGCCGTCGAACCAGATCGTCCACGTCACCAGCGAGCTGGGTGTGCTGCTCGATGCGCTGTATCAGCCGTTCTGGATCGAGGGCCCACTCAAGGTCGAGCAGACCAGCAGCGAGCTGGCCGAAGCCGGTTATCAGATGGAAGCGGAAAAGATTTACGCCTATGAGCTGCCGGATAGCTGAGTAACGCCTTAACACCGACGCCGTTCATTCAAGCCAGGTGAACGGCATTTTTGTTGCTCGGATAATCCAGGGAAAGGTTGTGCGGCCGACACCGCGCCCCGGATTGCATCCGGGCTACGGAAGCTGTGTAGGGTGGATGACGCCTTTTTCATCCACCATCGCAGCTGGTGGATGGGTGAAGCGTCATCCACCCTACGAAATCGCGGCCTGCGAATAAACATAGGATCTACCAAAGCGTCTGTGCTGTGCTCAGCTACGACTGGCCAGGCGCTTTTCCCGCTGATAACTCAGCTCACTTTCCGCCCACTGGCGCCAGGCGCGCACTTTGCTGCGCTCGGCACCGGCCCGTTCGGCCTTGGCCAGTGCATCGAGCCCGGCTTGCCAGCGCGCCTGCTCCAGCTCCAGCTGGGCCAGGTGCAGCCAGTGTTTGGCACTGCCCGAGCGCTGCGCCAGTTCGCGGAAGATCTGCGCCGACTTGCTGCGCTCACGCGCCTGCCACCAGAGCAGCCCCAGCCGCTCTTCACGGGCACTGGTGCGTGGCAACAGGCCCTGGTCGAGCATCCCGGCGAGCAGCTTGGCCCCTTGCCAGGGTTGATCGGCCGCACCCGCCAGCAGCACCAGGTTATCCAGCTCGCTTTCGCTGAAGCGCAGGCCCTTCTGGTACGCCGCGCGCAAGGTGGCCAACGACTTGTCATGGCTGCCGCTCAACTGCTGCAATGCCGCCAGCTGACGCCAACCCTGGGCATTGTTCGGCTGGCGCGCGAGCAACTGGCGCTGCCAGCGCTCGGCGGCAGCGTATTTCTTCAGGTCGGCATTCATCGCCACCAGAAACTGCAGCCAGCTATCGGCGGCCTGCGGATTGGCCTGCACATAACGCTCAGCCAGTGGCAGTGCCTTGGCCGGCTGACCGAGGCCCTGATAGGCCTGCACCAGCATCTGCAGCACCTCTTCATTGGCGTTGGCCTGCCCCGGCGCCAGCAGGGTCACCACCTGAGCGTAGCGGCGCTCGACCAGGTTCAGGCGGGCCAGGTTCAGCTCTTCAGCGGCTTGCAGCTCGGCGTCCAGCTTGCCGCTCTTCAGTACCTTTTCCAGCAGCTCGATGGCCTGGGCATTCTGCCCTTCGGCCCAGGCCAGATAACCGCGGCTGCGCCACAGCAACGCCTCTTCCAGGCTACCCGGCGTGCCGCTGGCGGCATCCAGAGCGCGGCGCGCGGCGGCGTAGTCGCCCTTCTTCTGTGCGGTCTGCGCCGTATCCAGCGCGCGAAATACGCCGGGATCAACACTCTGCCCAGCCGCCTGCGCGGCACCAGCGCCACACAGCGCGATCAGCAACAGTAGACGATACATATCAGCGAGCTCCTTCCAAACGGAAGTACAGGGTTTTCACCGCTTCACGGGCCACTGCCAAACCGCTCTCGGTACGCGGCGCAAATCGCCAGCGCACGGCGGCGCGGCGCGCCTCGCGCTCAAACACGTTCTGCGGGCTGGCTTCGATTACGCGCACGTTTTCTACGGCACCTGCGCGGTTGATAGTGAACGCCAGTTTCACGTGGCCTTCGATGCCGCGCTGCAAGGCGTAGCGCGGGTAATCCGGGCTGACATCGTTGAGCGGCATCACTTCACTTTCCGGGCCGCCCGGTTGACCACCGGCATCACTGGGGGCTGGTGCGCTAGGAGCCGAGGCCCCAGCAGCCAAGCCCGTCAAACTCGGGGTCGGCGCGCTGTTCACGGCAATCCCCGTGCTCAGGCTTGGCACCGGTAGATCCAGTGCCGGCAGGTTGGCGCTCGGGGTAGCCGCCATCGGCGTTGGCGGTGTCGGGGTTTGCGGCGTTTGGGCTTGCGGCGGCTGCGGCTGCGGCGCCTGCTGGCGGGTGCGCGTCGCGGTGTCGTTGGAATCGCCGTCGAGACGGACGAAATTGGCCACCGTCAGCGGCTCCTCACTCGGCTTGCTGCTGGGCGGCGCGACCATGTAGAGCATCAGGCCGAACAGCGCCAGCGCCATCACGCAGGCCGCGACAAAGGACAGTGGCAAACGCATCAGCGCGCTCCCGCCGTAGCCGCCAGGGCCACGTCCTGCACACCGGCTAGGCGCGCCTGATCCATCACCTGTACCACCAGGCCGGTGCGCGCGTCCTGATCGGCCTGCACCACCACGGCACCGTCCGGCTGGTCGACGCGCATGCGCTCGACGTGGGCGCGCACGCTGCGTACATCGACGACTTTCTTATCCATCCACACCTGCCCGTCGGCGGTGATGGCGATAAGGATATTGCCTTTGTCCTGCGGGCTGGCGGTTTCCGCCTCGGGCCGCTGCACTTCGACGCCGGCTTCCTTGATAAAGGAGCTGGTGACGATAAAGAAGATCAGCATGATAAAGACCACGTCGAGCATCGGCGTCAGGTCGATGCCGGTGTCTTCGTCTTGCTGGTGGTGACGGCGCATTCTCATGTGTCGAGTCTCAGTCGTGACGCAGCTGGTCAGCCAGCCGCTCTAGGGCCCGGCGTGCATCGCGTTCGAGGCGCGCCAGGCTGAACAATCCACTTATCGCCAACACCATGCCGGCCATGGTCGGCAGAGTCGCCTGCCAGACCCCGGCCGCCATGCCGCGCGGGTTACCGGTGCCGTTAATAGCCAGGACGTCGAACACCGCGACCATGCCGCTGACCGTGCCAAGCAAGCCCAGCAGCGGGTACATCGCCACCAGGGTCTTGCTCAGGCGCAGCGGGCCGAGCAGGTGCTGTTGCGCCTGGGCCAACCAGGCACTGCGTACTGCGCGCTGCCAGTTACCGGTGTCGTCGCTCAGCACCTGCTGCCAGGCCTGACGGCGCTCGGCCACCCACTCCGGAAACACTCGGCGCATGTACCAGAAGCGCTCGAACACCAGGGTCCAGAACACCACGCACAGCCCGGCCAACGCCCACATCACCACGCCACCGGCGCTCATGAAGTCGAGCAAGGCATGGCCGCTATCAACCAGGCGCAACCATAGCGCCAGCCAATCAGTCACGGCGCGGCGCCCCGGACAGGTGCAGGGCAATCAGCCCGGCGCTCTGCTGCTCGAGCAGCTGAATCAGGCCCTTGCTGCGGCTGGCCAGCAGGGTGTGCAGGAACAGCAGCGGAATCGCCACCACCAGGCCCAACACCGTGGTTACCAGCGCTTGCGAGATACCGTCGGCCATCAGTCGCGAATCGCCGCCACCGCCTTGGGTAATCGCCTGGAAGGTGACGATCATGCCGGTCACGGTGCCAAGCAGACCGAGCAGCGGTGCCACGGCGCTGAGCAGCTTGAGCAGGCCCTGGCCTTTTTCCAGCGGCGGGGTTTCCTGCAGGATCGCCTCGTCGAGCTTCAGCTCCAGGGTTTCCAGATCCGCCAGCTGCGGTTTTGGCCCCAGCACGCCGATGATCCGCCCCAGCGGGTTGTCGGCACGCGGTGCGCTGAGGTTATGCATCTGCGCACTGACGCCACGGCCCACACGGGTCAGGTAGACCATGCGCCAGATCGCCAGCAGCAGACCGAAGGCGCCGAGCAGCAGAATCACCCAGCCGACCAGACCACCCTGTTGTACGCGATCCCACAAGCTGGGCTCGCGTTGCAACTGCGCCAGCAAAGTGCCGCGGCTTGGGTCAACCGGCAGACTGGCGACTGCGTCGCTGCTGTCCAGATAATCCGCGACTTTGCCCAAACCGGACGGCTGACGCGGCGGCGCCAGCAGCTCGCCGGCATCGGCGTCATAACGCAGGAAGGCATCGGCGCCGTAGGCGGAGAACGCGCCGACGCGCAGCACATCCTGCGCATTACGCGTGCCGTCAGCAGCCACCACCGGCACTTGCAGCTGCTCAACCCGGCCGCTGGCGGTCAGGTCTTCGAGCAGCAGCATCCAGTAGCCATCAAGGTCGGCGGCCGAGGGCAGCGTGCGGCTTTCGGCCAGGGCCTTGAGGCGCGCCAGGCGCTCGGGGTACTGGGCGTTGAGCAGGCTGTCCTGCCACTGACCGGCGACATCACCGGCACTCTGGCGGACCACGCCAAACAATTCGCCGAGGTGACCGGCGCGCTGGCTGAGGAGTTTTTCCTGCTCGGCCAATTCGGCTTCCTGGCGGTCGAATTCGGCCTTCAGCCGTTCGGCCTCGGCCTTCTGCGTGGCCAGGGCGCTGCGCGCAGTCGCCAGCAGTTGGGCACGCTCACCGCGCTCAGCAATAAAGGCCTGCTCGCGGCTTTGCATGGCGCTGACTTCAGCCGCGCGCTCAGTGCGAATACGTTGCAGCAGTTGATCCGGGCTCAGGGGTTCGGCGGCGCCAGCCAGGGCAGGCAGCAGGGCCAGGGTAAAAGCGAGAACGCGACGATTCATGGCTTGGCCTCCAGCGCCAGGGTCTTCACGGGCAGGTCAAGCACGGCCGGAGCCTGCTCCTGGCGGGCAATCGCAATAGCTTGGCGCAACGGGCGGCGAGCGCTGCCGTCGAGGATCTGCCAGCTACGGGTTTGCGGGTTCCACCAGCCACTTTCATGGCCATCGAGGGTCTGGAAATACAGCATCACCCGGCCAAGCCGGAGGAACTCAACACTGCGCGACGTACCTTCGCTCGGCAGCTCACCGCGCCAGGCTTCCAGGGTGCGGCCGTAGTCGCTCTCTACCTGGTAGGCCTCAAGAATGCGTCGGTATTTCTCGGCCAGGCTGACATCGGCACGCGGCAGCAAGTCCTGCAGCTGAGCCAGGCGATCACTGCGCTCATCCGGCAGGAACGGCAGATCGGCAGCGATAAATTCACCCAGCACCTCGACCATGCGGCGCATCTGTGGCGTTACCGCCTCCTGAGTGCGCTCGATGCCATCCAGCTGCTGCTGATAGCCGGTCAGCTCCTTGCGCTGCGCCGCCACCAGCTCGCGTAGTTGGGCGTTATAACCTTGCAAGGCCTCGGCCTGCTGCAATGCGTTGCGGTACTCGGTGAGCATCTCCCGGCTGGCGTCATCGAGTTGCTCGATGCGCGCCTGCGAGGCCTTGGCATCGGCGGCCAGTTGCTGACTTTCATCCAGCGCGGCATCCAGAGGGGTCGCCGCGAGCGGCGCACTGGCCAGAACCAGAGCGACCGCCAGCAGGCGCTTCGGCAGAGGGATCATGGAATATTCCTTGAACTGAGGGGGCGCAATAAAGAGAAATATTATCAACTGCATCCAGCCTTTCGAGCAACCAGCAGCGACACTTATTCACTTAGACACGCAAAAAAAGAAACAATATAACATATTGCTTGCGGCATACTCGCAAACACAACCATGCATAAATTAGATAGCCAGCTACTTTTATTGAGCTGGATCAACAGCCGCTTTTTCCGCGCCCCTAACATCGTACCCAGCCAATACGAACCGATGCTTTATGGGAGCACATCATGCGTACTTCACTGTTTACCGCCTCACTGCTGGCCCTGGCTATTGCCGCCCCCCTGGCGCACGCGCACCAGGCTGGCGACATCATCGTGCGCGCCGGCGCGATCACCGTTGACCCGCAGGAAAGCAGCAGCGACATCTGGGTTGGCGCCCTCGGCACCGACGTGGCCGGCACCAAGGCAACCCTGGACAGTGACACCCAGTTGGGCTTGAACTTCGCGTATATGCTGACCAACAACATCGGCATCGAACTGCTGGCGGCCACCCCGTTCAGCCATAACGTCGGCGTCAAAGGCATGCCTGGCGGCTTTGCTGGCCTCAATGGCAAACTGGGTGAGCTCAAGCACCTGCCGCCGACCCTGAGCGTGGTGTATTACCCGCTGGATGCCAGCTCGGCCTTCCAGCCCTATGTTGGCGCCGGCATCAACTACACCTGGTTTTTCGACACCAAACTGAGCAGCGAAGCCGAAGGTAAAGGCTTCAGCGGCCTGGACATGAAAGACTCCTGGGGCCTGGCGGCGCAGGTCGGCATGGACTACATGCTGACTGACAACATCATGCTCAACGCTCAGGTGCGCTATATCGACATCGAAACTACCGGCACCACCCACATTCTCGGCGACAAGGTCAAAGTCGATGTGGACGTAGACCCGTTCGTTTATATGGTTGGCCTGGGTTACAAGTTCTAAGAACGCAGCAATAAAAAACCGGCCTAAATGGCCGGTTTTTTGTCGTCTAGCACAAGCTCAAGGCTGCGCCAGCAAGCGGCGCAAACCTTCACGCATCGGCGTTGCCGCGGGCAGTTGATAATGCGCCTGCAAACGCTGGTTATCCGCCCGCGAATGGCGAATATCGCCGGCACGCGCAGCCTGGTAATTGACCGCAGGCAGGCCGCCACACAGCTCACCAATCTGCGCGAGCAATTGATTCAGGCTGACCGCCTGGCTCCAACCCACATTCACCGCGCCCTCCACTACCTGCGGCGCAGTCAGCGCCTGGGTCAACAGCACCAGCAAGTCCTCGATATAGAAGAAGTCGCGAGTCTGCTCACCATCACCGAACACGCTGATCGGCAGGCTCTGCTGGACGCGCTGAGTAAAGATGCTGATCACCCCGGAGTACGGCGAGGATGGGTCCTGGCGCGGGCCGAAGATATTGAAGAAGCGAAAGATCGCCGGTTCCAGAGCATGCTGGCGACGATAGAAGTCCAGGTAGTGCTCGCTGGCCAGCTTGTCCGCCGCATAGGGCGTCAGCGGCGCTTTGGTCGTGTCTTCATCAATCGCCAGGCCTTCGCCATTGTTGCCATACACCGCCGCACTGGAGGCGAACAGCACGCGCTTGACGCCATGCAGACGCATCGCCTCACAGACATTCAAAGTGCCGACAAAATTGCTCTGGTGGGTGGACACCGGATCATCCACCGAGGCCTGCACCGAGGCTACTGCGGCCAGGTGCGCCACCGCCGCGCAACCGGCCACCGCTTGCGTCACTGCGGCTGAGTCGGCCACATCACCCTGGATAAACTGCAACCGCGGATTATCCAGCGGCAGGTTGGTCAGCTTGCCCATCGACAGGTTGTCCAACACCCGTACGCTATGGCCTTGCGCCAACAGTGCATCGACCAGGTGCGAGCCGATAAAACCGGCACCGCCGGTAACCAGAACAGGGCGCGAATCAGACATGGCGGTAATAACTATCCAGTAGGCTCGGCAGCCCCGAGCGCCAGGCACGCGGCTTGATGCCAAAAGTGTGAAGGATTTTCTTGCACGACAGCACCGCATGCTGCGGTTCTTCAGCGGCATCCGGACGCGCGCTGTGCGCCTGCGGGCTCACTTCCTCGACCAGGTTGCTGCGGAAATTGCGCGCTTCGCTCAGCACCGCCTGCCCCAGCGCCAGCGAGGTGGTCGCCTCATGGCCACCATAGTGATAGGTGCCCCACAGCGGTGTCTGGCAATCCAGCTGCTTGAGCACGGCGAGAATCACCCGCGCGGCATCGTCGACCGGGGTCGGATTACCCCGCCGGTCATCGGCCAGCAGCAGCGGCTCATCATGCGCGGCGCGAGTCAAAAAACGCCCTAGCAAACCGTTAGCGCTGTCATCCAGCAACCAGCCGAAACGCAGCAACACATGCCGTGGGCAGATCGCCCGCACGCGCTGCTCGAAGCGCCACAGCGCCTGACCACGCACGCCCAACGGCACCGGCTCTTCCTTCTCGCTGTAGGCAGTCGCCCGCGAGCCATCGAAGACGCGGTAGCTGGAGGGCTGCAGCAGACGAATCTCATGGTGCTGACAGAGCTCTGCCAGACGCTCGACGGAACGTTCCTGGGCAGCAAAATGCGCCTCGCTTACCGCTTCGGCCTGGAACCAGTCGAAGTAGTAAGCAAGGTTGATCAGGGCATCGGGACGGGTGTCATCGAGCAGTTGGGTCAGACTGGCAGGGTCCCAGCCCGACTCAGGTGGTTTCGGTGCGAGAAAGCCAATGTCTTCCTCGGCGCCAAGGCGGATCAAGGCCTGCCCCAGCGCATTACCGCCACCCAGCAGCATCAGCCGCATACGCATGATCGAGTGCTAACTCAGCAAATCAGAACGGGATATCGTCATCAAAACTGTCGAAATCCGCCGCTGGCTGAGGCGCTTGTTGCGGAGCCGGGCGTGGTGCCGACTGCTGTGGCTCGCGCTGCGGCGCAGGGCGCTGCTGACGTGGCGCGGAATCACCGCCACCGGCATTGTCCGGACGGCCGCCAAGCAGCTGCATGGTGCCCTGCATGTCGACGATGATCTCGGTGGTGTAGCGCTTGACGCCGTCTTTTTCCCACTCGCGGGTCTGCAGCTTGCCTTCGATATACACCTGCGAACCTTTGCGCAGGTATTCGCCGGCGATCTCGGCAACCTTGCCGAACAGCGACACACGGTGCCACTCGGTTTTCTCGACCTTCTGACCGGTCTGCTTGTCGGTCCACTGCTCGCTGGTTGCCAGGCTCAGGTTGGTGACCGCGTTGCCGCTCGGCAGGTAGCGGGTTTCCGGGTCCTGTCCGCAGGTGCCGACCAGAATGACTTTGTTAACCCCACGGGCCATAACGTTCTCCTAGGCTTTCAGCACGCCACCGGCACCGGCTCTATGAGGCGCTCGAGGGACGTGCGGTCCAATTGTTGGGTATCCACTTTGATATAGATGGCCGCTTCGTCGCGCACCACTACGGCATCCGCCACTCCGGGCACAGCCTGTAAACGCTCGGCCAGCCCCGCCTCTTGCAAAGCCGCAGCTGAAAGCGGCAGACGCAGGCTGGTGACATACGGCGGTTCGCGCATAGTAACAGCAAAGGCCAGCCAAAAAAGAGCCAGCACCGCGCAGCCGGCAAACACTCCCGACAGGCTGTAGTGCTGATACAGCCAGCCGCCAAGAATGCCGCCGAGGGCCGCGCCGAGGAACTGGCTGGTCGAATACACGCCCATGGCCGTGCCTTTGCCGCCAGCCGGAGCGACCTTGCTGATCAGCGACGGCAGCGAGGCTTCCAGCAGGTTGAATGCGGTAAAGAACACTACAGTGCCAAGCACCAACGCGCGCAGGCTGGTGCCGAACCACCAGAAAAACAGCTCACACAGCAGCAGCACCGTCACCGCGCCGAGCAGCACATGCTTCATCCGGCGCTTTTTCTCGCCATAAATAATGAATGGCACCATACCGAAGAAGCCTACCAGCAGTGCGGTGAGATAGACCCACCAGTGCTCTTCCTTGGCCAGGCCGCCCTGCTCCACCAGCGCCAACGGCAAGGCAATAAAGCTGGCCATCAGAATCGCGTGCAACACCAGAATGCCGAAATCCAGACGCAGTAGATCCGCGTGTTTGAGGGTTGGCAGCAACGCCTGCTTGTTCACCCCAGACTCGCGATGCTGCAACGGCCCGGCAGAACTCGGCACCAACCCGGCGACGATAACGATGCCGAGCAGCGCCATGGCAGCGGTGGCGAGAAACAGACCGGATAGACCAAAGGCACGGGTCAACAACGGGCCGACCACCATCGCCACGGCAAACGACAGGCCGATGCTCATGCCGATCATGGCCATGGCCTTGGTGCGGTGCTGCTCGCGAGTCAGGTCGGAGAGCAGCGCCATCACCGCGGCGGAAATCGCCCCTGCGCCCTGCAGAATGCGTCCGGCAATCACCCCATAAATCGAGTCGGCATTGGCCGCCAGCAGGCTGCCTGCAGCAAAGATCAGCAGGCCGACATAGATCACCGGCCGTCGGCCGATGCGGTCACTGAGCATGCCAAATGGAATTTGCAGAAACGCCTGAGTCAGCCCGTAGGCACCAATGGCCAGGCCGATCAGCGCCGGCGTACTGCCCTGCAACTCCATGCCATAGGTCGCCAGTACCGGCAGCACCATAAACATACCGAGCATGCGGAACGCGAACACCAACGCCAGGCCACCGGCCGCGCGGGTTTCACTGCCGCTCATGCGCTCGCTGTGCGGATCATGCATGGAAAATGCCCTGTCGAAATAGGCGGCGATTCTAGCAGCACTGAATGAGCGCGGCACAGCAGTGACGCTTTGCCGCGCCCGCCTTCGGGCCCGTATACTCGGTGGTTTTCCGCCCGCCATGCGAGGCCGTTGTTTGTGGACAAGATTCTGATTCGGGGTGCTCGCACCCACAACCTGAAAAACATCGACCTGACCCTGCCGCGCGACAAGCTGATCGTGATCACCGGCCTGTCCGGCTCCGGCAAGTCGTCACTGGCCTTCGACACCCTTTACGCCGAGGGCCAGCGCCGCTATGTCGAGTCGCTGTCGGCCTATGCCCGGCAGTTTCTGTCGATGATGGAAAAGCCCGATGTCGACACCATCGAAGGCCTGTCGCCGGCGATTTCCATCGAGCAGAAATCCACCTCACACAACCCGCGCTCCACCGTCGGCACCATCACCGAGATCTACGACTACCTGCGCCTGCTCTACGCCCGCGCCGGTATTCCACGCTGCCCGGACCACGACCTGCCGCTGGAAGCACAGACCGTCAGCCAGATGGTCGACCAGGTACTGGCCCTGCCCGAAGGCAGCAAGCTGATGCTGCTGGCCCCGGTGATTCGTGAACGCAAGGGCGAGCACCTGGCGATCTTCGACGAGCTGCGTGCCCAGGGTTTCGTCCGCGTGCGGGTCAACGGCAAGATTTACGAACTGGACGAACTGCCCAAACTCGACAAGCAGAAGAAGCACAGCATTGATGCCGTGGTCGACCGCTTCAAGGCGCGCGGCGACCTGCAGCAGCGCCTGGCAGAGTCGTTCGAGACCGCGCTGAAGCTGGCCGACGGCCTGGCACTGATCGCGCCAATGGAAGGTGAGGAAGGTGAAGAGATCATCTTCTCCGCACGCTTCGCCTGCCCGGTGTGCGGCCACTCGATCAGCGAGCTGGAACCCAAGCTGTTCTCCTTCAACAACCCGGCCGGCGCCTGCCCGACCTGCGACGGTCTCGGTGTGAAGCAGTTCTTCGACACCAAGCGCCTGGTCAATGGCGAGCTGACCCTGGCCGAGGGCGCGATCCGTGGCTGGGACCGGCGCAACGTCTATTACTTCCAGATGCTCGGCTCGCTCGCCGCGCATTACGGCTTCAGCCTGGAAGTACCGTTCGACGAACTCAGCGCCGAACACCAGAAGTGCATCCTGTTTGGCAGCGGCACGCAGAACGTCGACTTCAAGTACCTGAATGACCGTGGCGACATCGTCAAGCGCTCGCACCCCTTCGAAGGCATCGTGCCGAACCTGGAGCGGCGCTACCGCGAAACCGAATCCACCAGCGTGCGCGAGGAACTGGCCAAGTTTCTCAGCACCCAGGCCTGCCAGGATTGCCGCGGTACACGCCTGCGCCGTGAGGCGCGGCATGTGTGGGTCGGCGAGAAGACCCTGCCAGCGGTCAGCGGAATGCCGATTGGCGACGCCACCGAGTATTTCGGCAGCCTGGCTTTACCCGGCCGCCGTGGCGAGATCGCCGAGAAAATCCTCAAGGAAATCCGCGAACGTCTGCAGTTTCTGGTCAACGTCGGTCTCGACTACCTGACCCTCGACCGCAGCGCCGACACTCTGTCCGGTGGTGAAGCGCAGCGTATTCGCCTGGCCAGCCAGATCGGCGCAGGCCTGGTCGGGGTGATGTACATCCTCGACGAACCGAGCATCGGCCTGCATCAGCGTGACAACGAGCGCCTGCTCGGCACCCTGCGCCACCTGCGCGATATTGGTAATACGGTGATCGTGGTCGAGCACGATGAAGACGCCATCCGTATGGCCGACTACGTGGTGGATATCGGCCCGGGTGCCGGCGTGCACGGCGGGCAGATCGTCGCCCAGGGCACGGCTGCCGAAGTTATGGCCCACCCGGACTCGCTGACCGGCAAATACCTCTCCGGCCGCGTGAAGATCAAAGTACCAGCCAAGCGCACGCCACGGGACAAAAAGCTCTCGCTGAAGATCAAGGGCGCGCGCGGCAACAACCTGCGCAATGTCGACCTGGAGATTCCGATTGGCCTGCTCACCTGCGTCACCGGTGTGTCCGGCTCGGGCAAGTCGACGCTGATCAACAACACCCTGTTCCCACTCAGCGCCACTGCCTTGAACGGCGCCACCACCCTGGAAGCCGCCGCCCACGACAGCATCGACGGCCTGCAACATCTGGACAAGGTGGTCGACATCGACCAGAGCCCGATTGGACGCACACCGCGCTCCAACCCTGCGACCTACACCGGTTTGTTTACGCCGATCCGCGAGCTGTTCGCCGGCGTGCCTGAATCGCGCTCGCGCGGTTACGGACCAGGGCGCTTTAGCTTCAACGTCAAGGGTGGTCGCTGCGAAGCCTGTCAGGGTGACGGCCTGATCAAGGTGGAAATGCACTTTCTGCCGGACATCTACGTGCCCTGCGACGTATGCAAGAGCAAGCGCTACAACCGCGAAACCCTGGAAGTGAAGTACAAGGGCAAGAGCATCACCGAAGTGCTCGACATGACCATCGAGGAAGCGCGAGTGTTCTTCGATGCAGTGCCTGCCCTGGCGCGCAAGCTGCAGACGCTGATGGATGTCGGCCTGTCCTATATCAAGCTGGGGCAGAGTGCGACCACCCTGTCCGGCGGCGAGGCGCAGCGGGTGAAACTCTCCCGCGAGCTGAGCAAGCGCGACACCGGCAAGACCTTGTATATCCTCGATGAGCCGACCACCGGCCTGCACTTCGCCGACATCCAGCAACTGCTCGACGTGCTGCACCGCCTGCGCGACCACGGCAACACCGTGGTGGTGATTGAGCACAACCTCGATGTGATCAAGACCGCCGACTGGCTGGTCGATCTCGGCCCGGAAGGCGGCTCCAAGGGTGGCCAGATCATCGCCGTCGGCACACCCGAAGAAGTCGCCGAGATGCCGCAGTCGCACACCGGTTACTTCCTCAAACCGCTGCTGGAACGTGATCGCGACTAAGCTCGCAGCCAACAAAAAGCCCCGCACATGCGGGGCTTTTTGTTGGCTGCAGAATCTTACATCTGCGTCTGCAGGTAATTTTCCAGGCCGATGCGGTCAATCAAACCGAGCTGAACTTCCAGCCAGTACGCGTGATCTTCCTCGGTGTCCTTGAGTTGTACCAGCAAGATATCGCGGGTCTGGTAATCCTGATGCTGCTCACACAGGGCGATACCTTTGCTCAGGGCTGCGCGCACCTGATATTCCAATGCGAGGTCAAGTTTGAGCATCTCTGGCACGCTCTGGCCGAAGCGGAAGCTGTCAGGAACCATATCCGGCGAGCCCTCAAGAAACAGAATGCGCTTGAGGATGGCATCAGCGTGCTGAGTCTCCTCTTCCATTTCATGGTTGATCCGCTCGTACAGCTTGCTGAAACCCCAATCCTCATACAGACGCGAATGCACGAAGTACTGATCACGGGCCGCCAGCTCGCCCTTGAGCAGCACCTTCAGGTAATCGATGACTTCTATATGGCCTTTCATGGGTACTTTCCTTAACAAGCGGCAAACATCGACTAATGCTGGCCGCCCACAGCCGGCGGGTCAAGCACGACGCATAGGCGGCGCATGACAACGCCGCGACGGGGCTTATTCCAGCCATAAAAAAACCGGGCCAAGGCCCGGTTTCTTATACAACCGACGACTTACTCAGCGTCTACAGCTGCACCAGCGACCGGACGGTCAACCAGCTCAACATAAGCCATTGGAGCATTGTCGCCAGTGCGGAAACCGCACTTGAGAATACGCAGGTAACCGCCCTGACGGGTGGCGTAGCGCTTGCCCAGGTCGTTGAACAGCTTGCCGACGATGGCTTTCGAACGAGTACGGTCGAAGGCCAGACGACGGTTAGCAACGCTGTCTTCTTTAGCCAGAGTAATCAGCGGCTCAGCAACGCGACGCAGCTCTTTGGCTTTCGGCAGAGTAGTTTTGATCAGCTCATGCTCGAACAGCGATACCGCCATGTTCTGGAACATGGCCTTGCGGTGTGCGCTGGTGCGGCTGAGGTGACGGCCACTTTTACGATGACGCATGGTTCAATTCCTTACCAAACTCACGTTCGGTGATGATGACGATCAGGCAGTCGCCTTATCGTCTTTCTTCAGACTTGCCGGCGGCCAGTTGTCGAGGCGCATACCGAGGGACAGACCGCGAGAAGCCAGAACATCCTTGATTTCGGTCAGGGATTTCTTGCCCAGGTTCGGCGTTTTCAACAGTTCTACTTCGGTGCGCTGAATCAGATCGCCGATGTAGTAAATGTTCTCTGCCTTGAGGCAGTTAGCCGAACGTACAGTCAGTTCCAGGTCATCAACCGGACGGAGGAGGATCGGATCGATCTCATCTTCCTGCTCGATAACAACAGGCTCACTGTCACCTTTGAGGTCGACGAACGCAGCCAACTGCTGTTGCAGAATGGTTGCAGCGCGGCGGATAGCCTCTTCAGGGTCCAGAGTACCGTTGGTCTCCAGGTCGATAACCAGTTTGTCCAGGTTAGTACGCTGCTCAACACGAGCGTTTTCCACCACGTACGACACACGGCGTACCGGGCTGAACGAAGCATCCAGCTGCAAGCGACCAATGCTGCGGCTTTCATCTTCATCGCTCTGACGAGCATCAGCCGGCTCATAGCCGCGACCACGAGCTATGGTGAGCTTCATGTTCAGCGCGCCAGTGGAAGCCAGGTTGGCGATTACGTGGTCGCCATTGACGATTTCGACATCGTGATCCAGCTGAATATCGGCAGCGGTAACTACGCCCGAGCCCTTCTTCGCCAGAGTCAACGTCACTTCGTCACGACCGTGCAGTTTGACAGCCAGACCTTTCAGGTTGAGCAGGATTTCAATGACGTCTTCCTGAACACCTTCGATGGCGCTGTACTCATGGAGTACACCGTCAATCTCGGCCTCGACTACTGCACAGCCAGGCATGGAGGACAACAGGATGCGACGCAGCGCGTTGCCCAGGGTATGGCCAAAGCCACGCTCGAGAGGCTCGAGAGTGATCTTGGCGCGGGTCGAACTGACCACCTGCACATCAATGTGACGGGGGGTCAGGAACTCATTTACCGAAATCTGCATGGATGCACCTATTTTCTAGCCCTTACTTGGAGTAGAGCTCGACAATCAGGCTTTCGTTGATGTCAGCGGAGAGATCACTGCGCGCCGGGACGTTTTTGAACACGCCAGACTTCTTCTCAGTGTCTACTTCTACCCATTCAACGCGGCCACGCTGGGCACACAGCTCAAGAGCTTGAACAATGCGCAGCTGATTCTTCGATTTCTCGCGGACTGCAACAACGTCACCAGCTTTAACCTGGTAGGACGGTACGTTGACAGTTTTACCGTTTACGCTGATCGACTTGTGCGATACCAGCTGACGGGATTCAGCGCGAGTAGCGCCGTAGCCCATGCGGTAAACCACGTTATCCAGACGGCACTCGAGCAGTTGCAGCAGGTTCTCACCAGTAGCGCCTTTCTTGCCGGCAGCTTCTTTGTAATAACCGCTGAATTGACGCTCAAGCACACCGTAGATACGACGAACTTTTTGCTTCTCACGCAGCTGGGTGCCGTAGTCGGACTGACGGCCACGGCGCTGACCGTGAATACCTGGGGCTGCTTCGATGTTGCACTTCGATTCCAGAGCGCGTACACCGCTTTTCAGGAAAAGATCTGTGCCTTCACGACGAGACAGTTTGCATTTGGGACCAATGT
>Ga0209504_1000385_pt1 | contig 39123 bp, 62 predicted proteins | sample COGITO_mtgs_1005_FD_184791 | JGI IMG/M metagenome (GOLD analysis project Ga0209504, IMG submission 184791) | Pelagic marine microbial communities from North Sea - COGITO_mtgs_100511 (SPAdes) (version 2) | ecosystem: Environmental > Aquatic > Marine > Epipelagic ...
CACTAGAAGAGTTTGACTTATCTTATGTGATAGAGAAACGCAACGAAGTGATAAGAGACATGAACCCCAAGGGCTTGAAGAGTCGGTCTATTATGACTTTCTTTTATGATATAGAACTATACAGTCAAGATGAGGCTAAGTTTATGGAGTCGATGGCATGCTAAAACCCTTCAAATGTAGAGCTTCAGCGCTAGGTAGAATAATGGGTGGTAAGATTGGCCTAACCGATACACAGAAGACTAGACTCAAGTACCTAGTTGACCGTGAAGAGTTAGCGCCATCTGGCAAGTGTAAACCACTCACCGCCAACATGGTGAAGGAAAAGAAAGAGCTTGAGGAAAAGTCTAAAGATAAAGAGTTACCAGAGGGAGCCAAGACCTACTGCCAAGAGTGGCTAAAGCAAGAGCTTTACGGCCAGCGAATAGAGTATAGCAACAAATACACCAAGAAAGGATGGGACGTAGAGGATGAGTCTATTAAGTACCTGAACGAAGAATATAGCAAGAATATCATAAACTTCGAGAATGAGTTCTTAACTGGAGCGCCCGATATTATTCTCCATGACGAGGATATGATTAGAGACGTGAAGAACTCTTGGGATTATACGACCTTTCCACTCTTTGAGGATAAGCTACCTAATAAGGATTATTGGTGGCAAGGTCAGGGATATATGGAGCTTGCAGGCAAAGAGCACTACTCAGTTGACTATATGCTAATGGATACTCCCGACGATGACTCATTAACCTATAAGCACTTAGGCAGACCGCTAAGAGTCAAGAGCTTCCCTTTTGAACGTGATAGAGACTGTATGAAAGAAGTACAGGAACGCGTACATCTTTGCCGTGAGTATATTCATAGCCTTGTTACGGTTGAGATGCTTGAGGCTATGAGTGATAGGCCTAGTGATATTAGCACATATGGGGAAAGTATAGAGATATGAGCGAAGAGGAGAAGCTAAGAAAGGCACTAAGGTCTGTTATTAGGGAATACCTTGACTTTGTAGAATATGAAAGGGGAGACGTGGACCCACTAACAGACGAGCAGTTTTATGAAGCTCTTAAAATGTACGAAAAAGAGTATGAGATTAAAATAAAATAATATAGGCCTTTAACTATTACAGAGCCCTATATAATATTTAAGTCGTAATTAAGGAGATGACATGAAATACTATTTAAAAACACCAAACAGCCCAGCCTTCATAGACTTAGAGTCTACAACTGAAGTAGAGGCAACTTTAGCCGCTATCAAGATAAGCTCTAATGATATTCAGAAGGTTATAGGTTATCCATTATTTACTTATGGAATAACAGCACCGAGTAAATTCATAGCTTCTGAAGCTTATCTAATGAAGGCCCACGATGAAGAGCGCTTTAACATTGAAAACGAGGTCATCAGCAAATGGGTTTAAAGGAAGCTATATTAAATCCTGTCATCGCTCAGTTAATGAGCGATACAGAGAGACAAGAGAAGTACATTAAACAGCTTGAGAGTGAGATAGATGTTCTCAAGCGTAGCTTTAGTCATGACAAAGAGTTTGTTGTGACTCAAAATAAAGTCTTGACTGGGAAGTTAAAGAGGCTAGAGAGCTCAATTAAGTGGCTTCATACTGAATGCCAAGGGTTGAGTTATTTTAGAAAGGCTTGGAGTAATCATGTTTCTAGGATGGGGTTATGAGTTCGCGATCAAAAGAAAGTTTTTTGCGTCACCTAAACGCGAAGTCACTAAAGAAAATCGTATCTGGTGAAACGCCAGTCAGCGAAGACAATAACTCAATCACTATACCGATAGAGTTGTATTGTAATCTATATAAACGAATAACAGAACTTGAACGAGCAGTTAAAAAGAAATGAAATTAAGAACACTATGCCACGACATCCTAAGAATAGTCGAGCCAATAGGTAAGACTGACTTGGATATAAGACAAAAATCATCCATGCGGTACGAGTTGATTAAGACTAAAAAGCAATTCACCGAGGAACTAAACCAAGCAATAAGGGATCTAGACATAAGATGACCAGAGCAAAGAAGAAGAGAAAGATATGGTATTACCTATTCAAAGCTCATGGCTTTGATTATCATAGCGCCCGTTTTCATACTAATAATATGAGTCCACAAGAATTTGAACACACACTAGAGAGAGCCAAAACATGGATAAAGAAGAATACTTTTACAGCTTAATAAAGCCTTTTAAAAAAGCAAATGGACATAAGCGCCCCTGTTTGAAATGTGGAGAGCTTAGAGACTCAACACCAGAGCAAAGAATATGCGCACAGTGTACTCTATCCTATCAGTATATTGGCGCTAGAGCTGGCTATGCTTACCCTGACCCTTGTGTTAGGGGGGCGTGATGAGGCTAGAAGACTGCAAAACAATAGAGGACTTGGGCGCGTTTGCTATTTATCAGAGAGATGTTATAAGAGATTTGAAGAAAGAACGTGATGAGTTTAGGAAATCGCAAGAGCATATTATGTACGCTATAAGCTTCGCTATGGAACAAGACCAACCTTTTTATTTCTGGGAGGAATGGAATCAGGGCGAGTGGGAAATGGTAAAGAAAGAATGGCCAGAGTTTGATGGGTATTTAGGAGAGGGCTAATAATGACTTTAAAAGTTGATTGTTATATATGTGAAAAAGATGTATCTTGTGAGTCTCATTTTAAAAAGAGTTTATGCAAGAAATGTGACGCAGAAAGAAATACACTTCAATCTGAACTTGATTACTACAAAAAAGACAGCATGCTTCTTAAAATTGCTAGGACCGATTTAGAGAATGTATTGATAGATTTAGATATATTGATTAGTGTTGTTCCACAAGAGTATTTAGATAAAGCCAGAGAAGAGAGATTGAATAGATGATTGACATAACCGACGAAGAAGAAGACGCTTATTTCTCTAAGATTGTTGAGGAGAGAAAAGGCGATAAAACTATTAAAGTTGACCTTGATACTCTTGGCGAAGAAGACCACGAACTTATCCAAGACTTCAAAGGCGAAGTATTAGACTCAATAGAATCAATACTAGCCCAAGGACTACAGAAGGAAGGACGCTATAGAATGCAATGGAAGGAAGACGCAGACGTTGAATACCATGCAAACAAGGCAATCAGTCACATCTTGCAGTACTTAGATGTTGAGGAAATTGACGGTGATACTAATGAACCGCATTTAGCTAATGCTAGTGCGCGGTTATTGATTGCGCTTTGGCATCACTTTAGGGAGGAACGCTCTAAGATAAGTCCTTGTCATCCTTAATATCATTCTCATCTGTGCTTTTTGCGTAGTTTCTGGCTTTCTCTTTAAGCCTCTCTACCTTCTTACCCATAGGAATAGAGACACCAAAATAAGCCAGAACCGCACCCATGAGAGTCTTTACTACAGAGTCGATTATCCCTGCCCAATCGGTAGGGTTTTCGGCTCTTAAAAATGATGTATCCGCAAGTTTATCAGCTTCTTTAATTACTGCCTCAGCGTTGGCTTTAGCTTGATAAGATCGGTCTAACTTCTGGTCATCTTCATTGTGCTTTGCTTCAAGTATATTTTCGTGAGTAAGAGCATAAATAACCTTTCCAGCAGACGCTTGATTAGTGCTTATATCATGAGCAAATTCTTCCTGCTCCTCTTGGCTATCGTTAAATGTCTCCATTGAAACAGCGCCAAAATATTCAACAGCTTTACATCCACAAAGTAGAAAAGCTAACACACATAGATATTTCATAGAACCGCCCAAATAATAATAGCAACACACACAGCACACAAAGCAATCGTGCTGAATAGGATGATATTCTCAGCTTTGCGGGTAATCATTGCCACAACTCAAGAACAGCCACTATAATTAATATGACAGCGCCAACGCCTTTAATAAACTTCTCGTTATCTTCTTTAGACTCTTTTATTAACTGCTTGATATCCTGAATCTCTTTGTCATGCTCACCATCTTTTGTATCATGGCCCAAGTCTCTCATTTCCATACGGTGGTCAATTCTAGTTATCTCACCTTCTAAATGGCCTAGTCTCTCGCCAACTCTTACAAACTTGTCGTCTAGAGTTTCACCGATTAAACCCGCGACGATTTCACAAATCATCTCACGGTACTTAGAAGGCAATGGTAATTTATTGATAACCTTCTTTATGTGGTTTTCAAGTTTTGCCTCTTCAGCTATTTGATCGTTTGTCTTACCCTCAAACATTGTGTAGACCTTCGTTTCCTCGTCGTCAGTAAGACTGTGCATGGCTAAAGAATCTAGCTTGGTCAAAAACTTCTAACTTATTAGACATTCTTGTCTTTAAGCTTATAGACATGTCTAAGTATCTTTTGACTAACTCACTAACAAAATTACTAGCTAAGATTTTAGGCATTAAGCATTCGTAATTCTCTGCGTCTTCCTCGGTTATGCTTGAGCTCCTCATAACAAAATTACCTTTAGGGTGTATCTTGTAAGCTAATCTAGCAACATCAAAACCATCAACCTCTTCTTTTAAATCAATATCTAATACTGCCAAGTCATGGTTATAGCATTTCAAAAACTCTTCATAGCTTGTAAAAGTATCTAGCTCTATAGTAATGCCGTCTTCAGTCTTTTTATTATAACTCTTGACGTGCATCTTCAGAACATCAAGCATACTCTGCTGATCATCTAAAGCGGCGACTCTAATTTTCATCTAAGAAAAGTCGTTTTTACTAAGTATATCATCTACCATACTTTCAACGCTGGCATTATCTAGCGCCTCGCCTTCATCATCTAAATAAGGCGTTATTGAGTGGAGACCCAGCACCCTTGTTTTTAATTGGGCTACAGATAAAACTACAACATTATCAGGTACTTTATACTCTACATTAGAAGGATTAAAACCGACCAAAGTATTTGACGAGTTTTTAAAGAACCCACCACAGGAAATCCAAGCGGGTGTTCTTAATTTACCGTCAAAATCAATATCTAACTTATACTCTAGAATCATCACTAGTCCCTGTAATAAATAGGTGCTTTTTAGAATCGCCCATAACAGATAGTTTCTTCTCAACCTTAGATAGATATTTTTGTTCCATCTGACTAAAAAAGTCCTGCCTAGCTTCTTGGTCAATAGTGCTACCTTTTTCTAGCTCTTGACCTATGAACTCTAAATATGATCTTATGTCCTTAAAAACTTCGTTTGGCTCTAGGCCTATCTGTTCAAGAAGCATCTGCTCACCCTTGGTTATGTGACCTCGTTCCCTTACATCCTGCATAGACTGCTTAAAACCGCGTTTAATCCAGTACGATTTTTCCTCAAGCTCAAACACCTCCTCGTCTAGCTTTCCATGCTTATCTAGGATTCTGGACTTTATCTTATCATAAGAAGAGCGCAATGCCTCAATATCTTTAGAAGCTCCTAGTATTGCCTCATGTAGCATCTGAGCCTTGGCCGCTTCCTCTTGATGACATATATTTTCTAGGTCTGCCTCTAACGAGTCGCCTAGATTATTTGCGTTTCTAGCGTGTATTTCAGATTGAACTAAACTTTTTCTGTATTTAAAATTAACCTCAACTAGAGCGTCCCTTTTTCTTTTCATTTCTGCGCTGACTTGTCGCAAGTTCCTAGTCTCGCTTTCTTCATCAAGAACCATAGCGCCCCACGTCAGTTCTGAGTGTGATCGGTTCCATATAGCACAAGACTCAGACATCACCTCGATTGACTTCATAGCCTTATCGAGCATAGGGGCAACCTCAGAAGACCCTACAGGGTATAGAGAGGAGCTATCTATCTTGGCTAATATCAACCTTGATGACCAGACATTTGAGATCTAGTAGCGGTCAAGTCTCCGTGATCAGTTGCGTTTGCCGCTGTCGCAAAAGTAAAAACGTCAATAACATCTGAAGATGTGCCTCCAGCAGTAAAGCCTTGAGTGGCGCTATAAGATCCAGCGGAAGCACCTCTAGCGACAGTTAAATCTCCATGATCTGTTGCGGTAACATTACTAGAGAAATTAAAAACTTGTATGACATTTGACGAAGCACCGCCAGCAACAAAGCCTTGAGTAGAGGTAGAAGTTCCCGCCATCCAATTGTTGTTAGCTAATAAGTCGCCATGATCTGCCGCCGTTGTGTTACTTGAAAATGCAAATTTATTTATAACGTTTGTTGCCGTGGTATCTCCACCAGCAGTAAAACCGTCAGTTGCAGAATTGTGACCAGACTGCTTTCTGTTTCCATTAAGCAAGTCTCCATGATCTGCCGCGTTACTAGCAGACGAAAATGTATATTTATCAATCACTGTAGCGCTAGACTGGCCGCCCATAGCAAAGCCGTCAGTTGAAGAAGATGCTCCAGCTAATTGCCTACGGGCAACCGTCAAGTCTCCATGATCAGTTGCGTTGCCAGTAGTGGCAAACACAAAAGTATCGATAGTATTTACGTCAACTGTGGTGTATCCACCGTTGACAAATCCATCAGTAGAAGAACTACAGCCTGAAACGTCTCTCCTTCCTGCGGTTAAATCTCCATGATCTACGCTGTTGGCGCTAGTTGTTAAGTCATAAGATTCAATAATATCTAGAGTTGCTGAGCCACCACCGACAAAGCCAGTATTAGCCCCAGCACCTCCAACTATATCACCGTTACTTACTGTCTCCCATTCTGCGGAGGAAGCTGTATTCCCAACCATTATGAAAGAGGCTTTGCTTGTTGTATTAACCCATATTTGACCGAGTTGGTAGCTATCATCAGAGTTTAAAGGGTCTGACGTTGACTCCACAGCAGGAGTCCCTGACCTTAAAATAGGACTTCCAACAATACCCATTATATAGTATCCACAGTAATATCAGTAGATGCACCAGCATTAGAAACTGTGCCCCTTATCCTCATCCCTTGCATCAAGGATAGATAGAGAACTCCCTCGGCTGTTATGCCTGAATCATCAGCAGGAATCCAATTATCATCCCCAAAGTCACAATCAATAACGCAAGTTGCGCCGTCAAAGGTTCCTCTAAATCGAATAATTTTATACCCGCCACTACTAACATTAACGGCAAATCCTGAACCGTCAGTTGTTCTGTTTGTCAAAATATCAGTCATAGGTCTATTTTATACCGTCTAAGTCATCAATCAAATCTTGAAAGTCGATACTTCTACAGTCTCGACCTCTTTAGTCACTAGAAGCCTTTTCTCTGCTGTAGATAAGGCCTCAACCACGCCTTTAACGCAGTCATCACAATCTATGATTTCGCCTGTCTCAGGTAGAATCATCTCACCTTTTAGGCTTTTACACGCCTCAATTACAGGCCAATAAGTCTCAAAAGCTAGTTTATAATTCATTGTTAATCCAAGTCAAAGTTTCTTCATCCCACGAATAATTACCCTCTGGTTTAGGTTCTGGCGCTTGCCAGTCTCCAGCCTCGTCAAGAGCCCACGAAGGGAAAGGGCTAGGAGCAATAAACATATCTAACTCAGAATTATAAGACATCCCAATGCCTGCGTAGTTCTTACGCTGTGACCTATCTCTAAAAGTCTCAATATAAGTCTCGTCTAGTGCTTCATTAGCTACGACAACATTTTTAACAATTCCATTCTCTACTTTTGCAAAGTATCCCATATTAGCCTAGCTCCCAAATAAGAATGAAACCGTCGCCGCCGTCGCCACCGTCGCCGCCAATTCCGCCACCTCCTCCAGCGTTAGACCCAGAGCCCCCACCACCACCAGATGCCGTTGTTCCTGCCGTCCCAGCTTGCGGAGCCTCAGATCCCAGCCTCGTGCCACCATCTCCACCAGCGTATCCGCTCTGAGCTCCAAATATGTCAAAAGCGTCTGGGTATGTAAAGCAAGCGCCGCCGCCACCTCCTCCAGCTGTTGCTTGGGCAGTTCCAACAGATCCAGAAACTCCCTTAAATCCCGCAACACCAGAAGGCGATGGGTATTCTCCGTCAGACGATAGAGCCCCACCTGCGCCCCCTACTCCATAACTTCCAAACGTAGAGGCTGTAGTATCTGAGGAAGAAAAACCGCCGCCAATAGACTCACCAGAACTCAAAGAATCGAAGGTTGATGCCGCTCCATTGCTTCCTATATTCCCCGCGCCAGTCCCACCGTTGAGCCCACCCGCGCCACCTGCGCCGACCGTATAAGTCAGTGAGGCCGCAGGTGTGACATCTAAAATGTCTATATTTATATTTCCTCCGCACCCACCTGCGCCCCCTACTGGGTTACTATTTCCAGTTCCCGCTTCACCTCCACTCCCGCCACTTATAAGAGCAACTTTTAATTGAGTAACCCCAGCAGGAACAACATAGGTTCCCGCAGTTGTTACTTGAGAATAGGATTCATCCGCAGTTGTTCCATCTAAAAACAAAGTGGGCTCAACGGACGATACTATATATAGGTCTTGAATATTCTCAATAATCCTAGTCATTAACGACTCGGTTATAGGTGACCCAGCATCGTATTCATTTGCCGCTATTGGTTGTTCAGCCATTATCTTATAACATATCCTTCTGTACCGTCTGCAAAAAGCCCTGTATCAAGGCATATATAAGCGTTCACCGCTTTTAAGTCATCACTGGAAGCACTATAATCAGGAAACGCACTTCCCAAGTAAAGCGTCTCGGTTATTCCGCCAAGTCTTCCAATATCATTAATTGATTGAGCGACATAAGAATAAATAACACCCTTGGAGCTATGCTTTTCTTTTACCTGCAATACTCTGAAGTCTTTCTCAATCTCTAGACCAAACTCATCAACTAGCTGTCGAGTCTTGAGCTGGACGGTGTTGCCTGTCCAAGCATCATCATCTTTAGGGTCTATCGAGTATGTGATTATGTCCTTAGTAACTTTGTATTCGTTCAATGTTCTGGTAACTATTTCACCAGCTACAGACCTTTGGGGTAAGGCTATCCACCTAGAAAATATATTCCTAATTCTGGAGCTATCGTATTCGTCCGCGCTTTCTTTATCGGCATCAATATCAATTTCAATTCGGTTAAAGTGTTCAGCCTTGTCTAGTTCCTTAACTGGGTTACGGTGGCTATAATAAAAATAAACCCTGCTCAATCTTCCTGAACTATCCCTAGTGACTGAAGTTGAGCCAGATATAAAAGTGTTCTCATCTGTAAATAGCCCATACTGTGGCGCATTAGGCAATAAAGTATCAAGCTTTATAAGCTGGTCGCGTTCATCCCACCATAGCAAAACCGTCAATTCGGTTATCTCTTTTAATAAATCTTGAACCCCTACAGGCTCAGTCAATAAGGTACTTAATAAATACGATTGATACCCGTCGTCTATCTTTTCTTGCCACGCCGTTGTGTCTATAAACGAAGCGTCTAGGCCCACTACAGTAACTAGAAGGTGATATAAAACATCATCTATTTCTTGCGCATTATATAAATAACAATTCTGAACAGTTGCCTCGCCTTCGTGCTCTTCTGCTGGGCTTGGGTGAGAGTAAAAACTAGGAGCAACGCCTCTAGTGACTGTTAACGCATAACTAGGGTTTGATCCTGTAATATTAGTAATCTCCATAGTTTCATCATCAATACGAATCCAAGGTTGGCCCGCGTCATAAGCGTCCTTAACCTCGTCATAAGTATCTGTAATATTAATCGAAGTTGCCGCCGCTGTAATATCACCAACTAACTCAGCTCTACTTGGAGCAGGGAATTGAACGCGGTTATTATCCGCAAACTTCAAAGGATCTTTACCTGTCACCGTAATTTTACCGTCAGGAGTAGGCCCACTTATTTTATCAATAATATATTGACGAGTTGAGAAGTTTGAGGCGTCATAAGTTCCATCATCTGCAAGGTAGCCTTGCTTAATCCTCATAACTCGCCCTTCATAATATTTCTGTCTAGCGATTAACTTGCCCCAGAAGGTTGAGCGTTCACTTGGGTCATAGTCTCGGTCACTTAAATAAGGATCTACACCTACATCACTCCAAGGCATATCGGTCAATTGAACAGTTGCTTTTGCTCTAATACCTAGACCTTTAGATGGTGTCAGAACCGTTGGACTATGGCTTACGCCTGTGATAGTTGGGAAGGTTGGGGCGTCTCCAGTGGCTTGAATACCGTCAATAATATGGTCGCTAAATCTAAAGGTCTTAGTCGCCTTAGCAAAGTTAGCGGTATCTTGGCAAGTACCGAACGTATTAAAGCACTTTAGAGGCGCTGAACCTGAAGCGGTACAAGGTGAATTGCCATACGTCAAAGAGCAAGCATCTAAGTCTAGCTCTAGGATGGTTACGGCTTCCTTGCCTACTTTAACCTTTTGATCCGCATAACTCATAAGTCAGGCTGTCTACAGATAATAGGCATAGAAACCGACATTAACGGGGTAGGCGTGATGTTCTTAGGAGGGTTAATCTTAGAGGCTACACAAAATACAATCTCATCAGGGTATTCGGTATTATTCCAACTATAGAAGAATGAACGACCCTTAGAAGCATGTAAGGCGAATAATTCCCAAGTAGAACGAACCCAGCTTTCTGTTAAATACATCAAGTCAATTGAGCTCTTAGCATCGATACGCTTTACACTTGTCCCAAGTATAGCACCGTTTTCAGATATATTATTACTCTGTACTATTCCCTGTGTGAGAGTAGGAGGGTTAACCCCTGCGTATTGCCCTCGCTCCATTGCCATTCTTGGGCCTACGAATATTTGTTTTATCTCGTACTGTGTAGCGTCAGAAGTAAATTCTAGTCTAATATTTCTGCCACTTGAAACAGTTACTTGAGAAAACTCATTCCAAGACAAATCACCGTCACAATCGTTAATCGTTTCCAATAATGTATAGGTAGCTGGTGACGATTCATAATATAGTTTTATATCAAGACCACTAGCGCCAATCTTTGAAGCGTAGATACATATAGTATTAATGGATTGACTACCGCTTACAGTAAAATCCATTGTTGTTGTTGCGCTTACTTCTGGCTTGAAAGTAGAGAAGTCTTTATAATCGTAAAGGTTCTCTTTGTTAAAACCGTCAATCTCTGTGCCACTATATGACACAGCCGAAACGCTAGACGTTAAGTTATTTTCATAGAGTACGTCTGATAAATTAGCCATTACTTAATTAACAGCTCCCCGCCGTCCTCTTGATATTCTTTCAATTGAGCCACTAAAGCCCTAGCACTGTCACCGCTTATATTGTCGCCCGTTATGTTAATAGTTGCCTCGGTTACGTTGGTCGGTCCCTGTTGTTGTCCAGAGACATCACCACCAGCGCCAACGCCTTCAGCTCCACCAGTTGAGGCCGCGCCAGCTCCAGCACCTCCAAAACTTTGACTTCTAATGTTGTTTACGTTGTTTAGTCCTGCGGCTACTACAGAAGCGGCGGCCACAAAGTTATAAGGATAAGGAACTTCAGCTAGTGCTTTGGTAGCTCCTTGGTAGGTGTTCATAATAGATTGACCGATAGCGGCGGCCTTACCAACCTCAAACATCTTTCTATTCTCGGTATTCATTAAGCTAGATAAGTTTCGCAATATATCGGCCTTAGCCTTTTGCTTCATCTTCTCTAGTTTTATTTCTGCGTCAGCGGCATCTTTTGCATTCTTTAGCTCTTCATTTATAGCCTCTAGCTTTATTCGTGTGCCAAGCTCTGCCGCCAGTCTTTGCGATTCCTCAACATTCGCCTGTAGCTCTTCAGCCGCCGCCATAGCCTTTTCCATATCCTCAGCTATAAGGTCGTCATCTACACCGTAAAACTGCTTTAAGAAGCTACCGCTACCGCCTCCCCTTTCATACTCTGGAGCTTCTAGTTCCTCGCCACTTGGCAGGCCGCTAACCTGACCTAGCGATTCTTCAAGAGGTCGGTTCATTAAGTTATCAAGCGCGTTTAGGCCACTCTTATTCTCTGGGTCAAATTGCCTCTCTCCCCCTTTTAGAGGTGGCTTAATACCAAACTCTTCAAAGCCTTGTCCTTCACCTATCTGAGCCGTACCCGACGAAGTGGCTCCAGAAACAGTCGCTTGCTTTGCGGCCTCTTCTGTCGCTTTTTTCTGTTCTTCAAAAATTGCCTTCGTGATCTTTAGCCCTTCTTTCAATCCGTCTAAAAAGGATTTGAGAGGCCCGTCTACTACAAGTAGCATCTGAGTCTTAACACCGTCCCATGCTATTTTTAATTCTTCTGTAGACTTCTTAGCTTTCTTTAATTCGTTTAAGTCGCTTTCACTGAGGATAGCGCCCGCCTCTTCTGCTTTTTCTCCTATCTTCTCAAAACCCTCAGCGCCTTGACGCAATAAAGGTATCAGCTGATACATCGCATCATTAACTTCATCAGCGGCAAAATCACCCGCTTTTTTATCGGCCTTTGCTATAGCGTCTGCAAATGCTAAGAATTGCTGTTCTGGAGCCAATGCCGCTAGCTCTTTAGCGTTGAGCCCTATGCCCTCTAAAGCGTCAGTTAAGGCTCCTCCATGTTTTGCCGTATCGGTTACTTTGACCCCTAAATCCTTGATAGCATCGGACATTCCTTCAGCGTCACTGCCTACGGACTGAGCCGCGAAAGCTAACTTTTGAAACTGCTTAACATTAACACCAACCCTATCAGCCATTCTAGCTAAACCGACCTTAGAGTTTATATGCTCCATTGCCGCGCCGAAAGGAGCTAGAGCGGCCTGAGCCCCTTCAACCGCAAGGCCGAAAGTACCTAAAGACTTAGTAAGTGCACCAACACCTGACGCGACCGCGCCAAATGAAGCTTGCATCCTCTTACCAGTAGTGGCCGTAGCATCTGAAGCTTGATCGAGCTTTTTTAATAAATCGCTTACATCGCCTTTGATATCAACGACTAATTCATCAACCTTATTTTTAGCCATTAATAAACTCCTTTACATCAGCAGTTTCTTTCTTGGCTAATCGTTTTGCTTTATTCTGTTCGTGACGGTCTTCAAAGTTTGCCATCCATTCACTACTCATTTTAGACTCGTCAATTTTAGGCTGGTGTTCATCATCACATTTTACTATATTGAGGTACTCGGTCAAAGTCATGTTCCAAGCATCAGTAGGTGATATATGGAAATGTTTAATTAGTTGGGAGGGAAAGCGCCACCATTCAACCTCATTAGCCTTTATGCTTGAGGGGCTTCCTTTTCCTCGTTTTCCTTTTTTATTTGGTTATCACTTGCTACTGCTTTTGAGATGTATTCAACCGCTAGAGAAACACATTTAGGAAATCCATGAGCCTGACATTCTTTACCAACTTCTTCAAATGTTGTGTTACCAGACTTTTGAAATATCTCTTCGCCTCTGATTCCAGACCATAAAGCGGCGACTGTTCTTTTAGTATTTAGACCTTCGTTTATTGCTTCAAATATATCCAACCCTGCTTTATCTTGAAACTCCATAACCGATTCAAAAGTTGGTCTAAGCGTGTACTTAGTCCCGTTGAGTTCTATCTCGAATGAAGCTCTAGCAGGGTTGGGCATATTTTTAATCTATTTAGGCAAAGGTTGGCTCACCGTCATTGCTTAAAGTACAGCTAAACGCTTGAGCGTTATTATATTCTCCAGTGTACTCAAAGTTGTCAATATGAAAATCACATGTAACTGTCTTGCCGTTACCATAAGCTAATTGAAGGTCTACTAAAGTATCGCCTTCAGCCGCCGCTTCCATCAATGCAAATTGAGCGCCATCATTAACCCAACCGTTGAAAGATATGGCTAGACTTCTTTGACCTGCGTTAAGCTTGTCAGCCCATCTGTTCGAGTCCTTATCACTAACATCAATAACTTCATTATTAATAGTTAATGTATGAGAAATACATCCAGCTATAGTCATATAGCCAGTATTCTCAATCTTGAGGACCATGTCCTCGCCGTTATATTTTGCCATTTTTTAATCCTCTATTAGAAGGTTGAAAGTCATGATTCCGTGATGAGACAAACCATCACTCTCTAAGAACGTATTGTATCCTGTGGAAGTCATCAGTAAATTTGTCGAACCAAGCGTAAGCACTAAAGGAGTGCCGTTAAATTCAGCGTGTAAATAGTCCATCATTTTAAGGACTTCCACATCCCCATCTGTGCCTGTCCAATAGTCGAAAGTAAGTTCACCCTCAGTGAAACGAGAACTCTTATCTGGCATATCGTCAGCATCACCCCATCTAACAACTAAGTAAGGCGGTTGAATAGTATCTTTAGGTACGTTGTTATAAACTTTAGTACCTACAAGACTAGAAATATTAGCATCAGCTTTAGCGCGAGTAACCGCTTTTACTAAGACATCATAATGCACGCCTGACCCCTTGGGCTAACATAGCCTTTATCTTTTTACGGTTACGCTTTAAGGTTGGTCTCATGTATGGCCTAGCCCTCATTTTCTTTGTTCCAAACTCTAAGTCTAAAGCATAAGGAGCCGTTGATTTAAACTCAACATTGTAAACACCTTTACGACCCTTAACAACTCTTGATCTAATACCACGAACTAAACCGCCTAGGTCATGGTTAGGAGCTTTACCTCTAACCGATACAACGACCGTTCTTTGTGGGTTGTACCGAACATCAGTACCGCCAAAGCTTTTCTTTTTAATAGACTTGATTACATCTGTTTTAAGAAGTTTAGCAACATCAGATAAAACCGCCTTATTAACTTGGCCCAGTCTTATTGCTGTAGCATAATACTTCTTTTTAAGATTTTCATGCCCTCTAACGTGAACACTTATACTAGACACTAAACCACCCGCTAGTGTCGGTGTCAATTCTTAAATACTGGCCTCTATATGAGCTCTTGCCATCGCCACCAACTCTAGTGACTGAGGTGACGTTTAAGGCTCTGCCGTCTAGCTGTATTCTATCGGTTGCGTAAACGTCTGTTCTGTAATTTGTATAAATAGTTATACGCCTTTGTGTCTCAAGTGCGTCTCTGTCTAAAACCTCATTGGCATTTCGTTCGTCAATGTAGGCGTAAAGGTTACCCTTAGAAACCCAAGTAACGACTTGCCCGCCTCCACCGTCATCAGCTTCAGAGCGTGAGAATAGCTCACAGTAAGCATCAAAATGACTTCTACACAATTTCATGTTTCAAGTAGCTTGTACTTGTCGATAAATGTATTAGCGCCCGACTTGGTTACACATGAGCCGTCACAGTCACCGCGATTGGTATAAAGGTGAGAGGCAGTCATAATGATTCCTCTTCTAATGGATGCGGGAACGTCTGTGGCATTATCGCCATATCCTGCAATCCAAGTTATTTTAATTGCGTCTCTAGAACGTAACGAAACATTAATAATAGTTGATGAGTCATTTACATTGATTCTAGGAAACATATTATTATCGTAGTTATCTAGATAATAGTTAGATGAATCGTAAGCTGTTTCTGAGTTATCTATGTCGATAGTAACCACAGAAGAAATAGACTGAGCAGGAGTCCAATCAAATTGAACGGTTCTCTCACCTCTATATAGACTCAATTCAGAGCCAACTCGATAACCGCTAAACCATTCGGCATTCGTGCCTAGAAGGTTATTCTCGTAGCTTACAAGTGTTTGCGTTATAAATTTACGACCAGTATAGTCTTCACAATAAACTCTAGCATCTGTTATAAGCTGAGTTAATAATGTGTCTTCATTAGTTGCCGTTATGCGTAAAGCATCCTTTAGCTCGGTTAAGCTAACGGGTTCAATCGCTGGCTGGACGCTTACTTTGCTTTTCACTTGTCACCGACACTAGTACAAACAAACTTTTTACCTTCATTATCTGACAAGTAAATAGAAATATCTAACTTAGTAGCGTTATCAAATGACTCTTTTAATGATGTAGATATTACACCAGAAATAGGCTTGCCTGTCTCTACACAATATAATTCAGTAGCTACTCGACCCTTCTCGTCTTGTATTAATCGACAAGCAAGGTGACTATAATCTTTATCAGACATCTTTAGGCTTCCTAGGTTTTCTTGTTTTGGCTTTAACTTCTTTCTTAATAACAGCGGGCTTAGTTTCACGCTCTTTGAACGCTTCACAGTAACCCGCTTCTATTTGTTTATCAGCAAAGTCTTTTTCAAAACTCTGCTTTTCACCCACTTGATAAACTGATTTAGTGAAGCCATCATGGTACGCGACCAGAGGCTTCGTGATGATGACTTCAACTAAACTCATTTACTAGTTAGCTCCAGTAGGAGAAACATGTGGACAACCTAGAACAGCGTCAGCAGATACAACACCATCAGCAACGTGTGTAAACACAGCTTTGATGAAACCTAAGTTTCCGATGTATCCAAGTGAAACAGTCCCGTCTTCAACTACAGAAACGTCTTGAGTCCCGATAATATCAGCCGCCGCAACGTCAGTGTAAGCGCCACCAGAAGTAGCACATTCAGTCAATTTGAACGTGCCATCTACTGAAGCAGTAGTTGCCGTCAAAGTAACAACACAGCTTTCATATCCAGCCAAAGCAACGACAGAACCAGTTTGATCACCAGTAGCCGCAACAGGAAGGATTGAAGGTACAACCTTTAAGTTATTTTTTAAGTCTTTTAACATTTTCTTATACCCTCAGATTATGCTTGTTTTAAGTATTTCATAGCGTCCCAGTTCTTGATTCCGCCACCAACACGCTTACGCATGTGGAACACAACCTGACCTGTAGATGCTGAAGTGTAAGGATCTCTAAGGATACTCATGCCAGTTCTATCAACGATTTGATAAGTAGAACGAAGATCGCCTAAACCTACAGAAATTGCACCTGTAGCGATGTCTGGCATGTCTTCAAATACAGCAGTCTTTTGACCAAGTAGCATATCAGGCTCACCGGCAGTATAAACAGGTTGCCAAATGTAGTTACCTTGACCGTCTTTAAGCTTACGAATATAACCTTCAGTCGCTCTATTATAGAAATAATAAGCGTTACCTCTGTATCCAGACTTTAGTAAAGTTCTAACGTCTACTAATTCGTCAGTAGTGATAGCAGTAGCACCAGCCGCAACTTTAGTACCGATTTGACCTCTAGTGTAAACATCAGCGTTTGAAGTCTTAGCTGTAGCTGTAGTTAAGCCAACAGGCTGAACAGGGCCAGAACCAGAAACAAAAGCAGTAGCTTCTAAACGTGCGAACTTGTCAGCAACATCAGAAGATGCCCAGCTTTCCATGTTCCAAGAACTATCTTCTAGTAATCTCTCAGAGATTTTGAATCTAGAATACATTTCACGAACAGGGATTCTGAACTCACCGATATCAGCAGTGTTTGTGTCTGTTCTAGAAGAAATCTCACCGATCCATCCAGCGTCAAATTCGTTGTCGTCATAATATCCTACATACTCGTTAGAGCCGATAGTGATAGAAGACGCTAAAGAACGTACAGGAGAAGTATCAAAGATGATCTTTTCAATCAAACCAATGTAAGGTTGGATAGTATAACCGCCTTGTGGGTCGATGTTAGATTGTAAAGCCTTAGCTTCTTTTTCGTTAAGACCTAAGCCTTCAACGCTTTGAGGCATGCCTTTAGCTAACCACTTTTGAATACCAGAGTTGAAAGCTTTAAGCTCCACACCATGCTCGTCTGCATGGTTTTCAACAGTTGCACTCATGCGCTTAACAGCCGCCGCAGTCTCTTCTAAGCTCTTTTTCATCTCAAGAGCAGAATCAAGACTAGAGTCAATCTTTTCAAGCTTAGCTTTCAACTCAGCCTGACCACCTTCATTTTTAGCTATCTTTGCATCTAGCTCATCTTGAGTTTTTTTACTTGCCTCCCAAGCTGACCCGATTTCTTTTATCGAGTCGTTAATTTGTTTAAGCTCTTCGCTCATGTTTAACCTTTTAAAGTTGTAGAAAGATTTTTAAGGGATTGTGCCAAGCCTGACAGTTCACTATGAGAATCGCTCTCATTAAGGTCTGCTTGGGTCTTGGCATCACGCTCAATTCCGTCCCAGCCCTTGGCTATAAAAGCCTGTGATTGTCGTTTGGAAAGCCCTGACTCCCTCAAGATTTTCTCAACTTCACGTTTTGAGAGTAAATGACCCTCGGCATCTGTCATTGATTTAACAGCGGTGACATCCGCTTTAGGGTTCATAGCGTACCCGACTACCGAGACTTCAAAGAGTTGTACCTCTTTCAATCTTCTAACAATTCCGCCATTAAATTCTTCTAGTTCCGAATCTTTAACGCTGTAGCCAATAGATAAACCTTTTGGACCTGTACCGCGCATAATATTGTGAGCCACTACAGCTTGCTCTATTCTCTTGTCGCCCTTCACCCATAGCTGACCTTTAACGTAAAGGCCTTTTTCATCTTCACGCATTTCAAGCCAGTCACCAATCACATTACTGTTTTGATGAAAGCCTAATAACTGAGGTAATTGTCCTTTAGATGACCACTCGCCTAATGACTTAGTAAAAGCACCGCCTTCAACGATATCACCGCCAAAGTCAATATTTCCGAACATGGAACCATAACCTTCAAACAATCCAAGGTCATTGTTCACATCTTCGCCCTTTACTTCAAAGGGTATAACGGCTCTTTTAATTTCCATTTTGATATTTTCCTTTCTTGCAGTCATCCGTCAAATTAGTTCATACCAGTCTAGATTTATGTGAGCTCTAATCCCTGCGGATCTCGCTGTTACCCTGAAAACGTATTTAGTTGACGGTGCTAAAATAAATTCTCTATCAAATCCAACTGTGCCGCCTATTTTATGACCAGTAGATACAAAATCCTCAAGTATCACAGTTCCATCATCGGTGATAGTTACGTCAGAAGATGCCTTATTTACTACAGGTGAGGTAGAGTTATCGCTTACACTAGAAGTCTCTATTGATTGGCGGTTCTTATTATATAGGTTAAGCTGTGAGCCTGTATTGGATGTAACTGTAGGCCCTTCAAGTAAAGAAAAGTCGAACGCGTCACTACCATGAACATCAAATATTATATGTGGACACTCGCCACCTGTTGCACTTGTTTCAAAGTATATATTAATTGAACTGCCATTACCTAGACCCGTTACATTATGATAAGCGGTAAACGTCTTGCCATCATGTATATTTTCATGAATCGCAGTCCTTATTTTGAGAGTCCCCTCAATGGCCGTCTGCATAGCCTCACGCCATGCCACGACGTCAAACACTTGATTTAGAGAATCAAGCTCCATTCCTCCGTCTGGCTCGTAATATTTACGGTCAGCCATTAGAGCCTAATCACATCCTGAGTAAATATTATCTTACTCGTTCCAAGTGGTATTTCTCTGTAGATAGTATCACCTGCAAACTTAATACCAAGACCTATATTATAACTAGGCCCAATCGATAGAAGCGAGAAGTCATTTATTCGTGCAGTAATAACCGAGCCAGCAACAACTAAATCAGCGCCTTCAGTAATACTGTACTCAGCAGAACCATCAACTAAAGTAGCGTCACTTTTCAACATGAAAATAAGGTCTGTTCGGTCTGCTATATCAACACTATTAACCGTCTCGTAATTGGAGACGTTTATGGATATATCCTTTTTAGTTCGTCCGTAAATTAAACTTATAGACATGAAGTTACATCGTTATCATTAATGGTTAAAGTAGCATCATCCGAGCCTAGGGTAATTGTAGCATCATCTGAGCTTAGGGAAAGTAAGCCATCATCTGACGAGATGGAGATACTAGCCTCATCGTCTGCAATTGATACAGAAGCATCCTCGTCATAGATATCTATATAAACGATGTCACCGTTCCCAGTTATCGCCGCTAGGTTAGTCCTAAAGTCAGCAGAGGCCGAAGGGAGCCCGCTTAGTTCTGTTATTCGTTCTCTAAAAGTAGCCACTAAACTATCTCATCAAAAACACCGTCAACAATATCTGTCACGCTTGGAACGCTAGATGGTAAATTATCCACGCTTGTCTGGCTTGCTCTAGTGCTCAGTACCACATCTAAATTAGTGTCGATTGTTGCTTTAATATCGGTTATATCGTCAGCGTTACCAATATAAACAGGCTCATAATCAATCTGTATTGAGTTAGAAGTGCTAGAGATAACAGTCGCCCCATCTGACCTGTAAAGTCTTCCGCCTGTCATCAATAAAGGGCTGGCCTTTGTATTATCAAGAGTCAAGTCGCACATAGAAGTAACGATTTGAACTGAGTTCAAACTTTCCCAATCAATACACCCAAAGAAGTCTCTAATTCCTTGCTCTGTAGTTTCAAAATAAGCCTCCCAACATGCAAGCCTTTGAATTTCCGTTGTGTTATCTGCGTCATTAATATCAACCTCGATATTACCAGAGTCAAAACTAAACTCTGTAATCGTCGAACCATCAACGCCATAGGCATTATAAACATCATTATCAACCTGAGTATTAACGAATGACAAACCGCTAGCACTAATAACCCCAGAAGTTTCAAGCTCTGCCTTAGCTGTAACGCCACTTTGATAAGTTGCTCTTAACCTAACAGTGTCCCCATCATCAATAGAAGCGTCAGCAAGATTAACCGTCAAAGAATACGACCCACTCGCCACGCTATTATCTAGCTCTGCGTCTTTAGTGACGTTATATAATTGAACCCTAGAACCTGTTAAGATGTTAGGGGCGATGATATCCACAGGTGACGCTAGAGTTATATTCGGGCCTGTGTTAGTTGTTACAGAAGCGCCATTATTCAGGTTTAGATTAACTGCTCCACCACTTGAGTTAGTGATCTCATCAAGGCTACCTCCGTCAATTGTGTAAGTTCCTGCGGTTGTGAAGTCGAATGATCCTGTGTGTACTACGTTTGTAATAGTAGTTCCTGCTCCTGAGTCATAAACTATATCACAGTCAAATTTACCTCCATTAAGGAGTGTACCGTTTTGAGTTGTAACCGTTCCTGTAGTAGCTGTTGCACCACCTGTAAATGTAGATGATTTGATTGTTATTGTTGGGTCTGAATAATAAAAAGCACTCACTGCTGTAGAATCCATAATGAGATTTTTATCAGTCAATACTACCTGATCTCCTGACCTACCAATTATAAAGTCAACAAGAGCTCCAAGGTTATCTTCTAAGAATGAGTCTGCCCTGTCTTTCAGCTTAAATGAATCGTCAAGTGTAGAGTAGGCATCAACAGTTACTTTATTAGCCTCAGTTGTGTCGGGATTAACTAGCTTAAAATCAGTCTCCTGAATATCAGTATTAGCCTGTACTGTAATTGTTTTAGATTTAAGGCTAAAACCATATTTATAAGAAAATAAAGAATGTTGTCCCTTATTAGTTCCTGTTGGGCCCGCGTATGTCTTGAACTGTAAGCACTTAATACCATCATAAGTAGGCAGTGTGCTTAACTCCCCGCTTACGTCTGTGGCTTCGTTATTCACGACCACCGCTGACGTCTGATCAACTATTCTTACTATAACCCCCGATAACGCAGCGCCAGTTGAATCTACTGATTGGTAGTCAAATCTTTGCACCAGCCGATGAATATCCGATGAATCTGAAAATGCAACACGGAGCGTTGTTATGTCTGAATTTATTAGTGTTACATCATTGGATCCTAAGTTGGGAACAGAATGATAGGTATTTGTATCTAATTTTAAATCAATCAACACACGTGCGTCTTGTCTAGATTGTATGCCGTATGTATTGTTTGTAATCGAAACCCTATCTAACACATAGTTAATATTTTGGTATAGCTTGAGTCCAACTCCAACATGGCCGTCTATAATACAGTCAATATATTTTACTGTTGGAGAGTTGGTTGTTCCGTACCTGTTACTTTCATCGCCCAATCCGTCAATGATAGACAAAAAGCACCTTTCAAATGTAACGTCACCCACACTAATTTCGTAAGTCAATAAGTTGTCGCATATAATGGTAGAACCGTATGCCTCAAAATGCCCTCCATTAAGAAGTTTCCATCGTTCCTGGTCGCCCACGTTATTCGTGGAATCATAACTAAAGAACACAGGATTGCTATACGTGCCGTTTGCGTTTTTAAGACCAAATCTAACATTGGCATTGTCAAAACCAATTATGTTTGCCCAAACAGTAATGCTCTCATTTTCTGCCACCCAATTTGATGAAGTCGAGCCGTTTCCGATATAAAAATCAGCATTTATGATTGATGTGCGATAGCCGTGCTCGGTCAAAGTAGTTGTAGCTGATGCGGCAGAGCCTCCAACAGTATTAAGAGAACCACTATTTGCATTAACTGCTGCGACTATTCCTGCTGTAGTTATATCCGTTCCAGTACATTCTAGAACCCCGCCACTATTTGTATATGTTGCCATTTTATATTAGTTATTAGTTGTAACTTAAACTTTCTCTATCATCCCAGATATTATCAAAACTCTGGTTTCCACTTATCGTGATTCGTGTAGATGTGCTTGAGATTGTTGCCGCCAATTATTCCCCATCCTTTAAGAATATCATTTTACATCGGCAGTTCACTCTTTGAGCCGCACTTAACCCTCGCCATCTTGGGTAAGGTGTTCGTTCTGTTCTTTTGCCACGCAATACAAAGCGTTCATTAATATCAACGGTCTGGCCTTCAGCGTGCTGGTGCGCATCTCTCACCTTACTGTCTCGATAAGTCACCCACATTTTTCTAGAGTCTTTATCATATACTTTTTTACTTAACTTGTCTCGACCTTCAGCAGTGACAGACCCAATCTCAACTTCACTGATTATCTTGCCTCTATATCCGTTCTTCCCTATTTTCTTTTCTAGCTTCTTTTGAATATCGGCATCGCTAAGCTTGTCCTCATAACCTTTCTTGACTACTTTATCAATTTGTCTTTTAGTGCTTGCGCTGATTTGCTTTGATGCCACTTGAGCCTGTCTTTTAAAGTTACGCTCTAGCTCTCGTCTAACCTGCTCGACTTTCTTAGTATCTTTAGGGTAGTTCTGCTTGAGGACTTTCTCAGTCTCTTTAATAGTGCGCTTATAAACCGCTTCTAATACTTCACTTAGTTTCTGTTCGCTTCCATCAATCGTCAGCTCTGCATTTCTTTGGCCTCCAATACGGTAGGCGCTCAAAGCATCACGGGCAATAATATTTAACTCACGCCTAATTTTAGGCATTGCCGCACGTTCAAGTCTTCGTTCCATCGCATCTATCTGATTGATTTCACGAAGTTGTCGTCTTCTATTCCTCGCCTGTGTTCTCTTCGCCATTCTTAGGCTGACTCAATACGATTCTTAGCAATCTCAAAATACTTATCGTCCATCTCAATTCCAATGAATGATCGGTTTAAGTTCTTGCAAGCTACGCCTGTTGTACCGCTTCCCATTGTGAAATCTAAGACGGTTTCGCCTTCGTTGGTGTAGGTCTTGATTAGGTATTCCATTAGTGCTACTGGTTTTTGGGTGGGGTGCTCTTTGTCTTTATCTTTATTAAATTCTATTAAGTTTAATGGATATCTCTCTCCATCGCTTACTGTTTCAACACTAACTTGATCCCCATAATTCTCTGACTGCCTTCCACTTTTGCATCTGTAAGGCTTAAAGCCTTTTCTCATTTGCGGGTTATATGTTGGCGGTCTATCATAAAATACTAGGGCATTCTCCGTACACTTTAGAGGCATTTTCTTTGCATTTAAGTGTCCTGTTCCTTGAGGCTTTGCCCATATCCATTCGTATTTCATAGATCTTATATTAGATGCACCTAAAACCTTATCAAAAGGAGTTTGAGCCATCAAAACAATAGCCCCATTCGGTTTAATAACCCTCTTTAACTGCTCCCACATAGGCTCCAAAGGTATAATTGAATCCCACTTGCAAGCCGTAGTTCCATAAGGTGGATCGGTCAAAACCATATCAACAGAACCGCTTTCAATGTCTTGCATCTTCTCAAGACAATCGCCATGTATTAGATCAATCAATCTTCGCCATCATCATCTAACATAATGTCGTCGAGTGGTATATCATTTGGCTGAACAAATAACTTATTCGCCTCTTCTTCGTCTCTTTCTTCGTAACCTAATATCGCTCTTTTCTCGTTAATAGTCAGAACATCAGTTGATAATAATTCAGCTCTTTTCTCACGTCTTAAAGGTTCAAGTGCTAGAATCTCTTCTTCCTCATAGCAGATTTTAACATTCTCCCCATACTCTGGAGATAACCACCTATTCAATTCTGAAATATAAAGCTCTAGTTTAGGCAGTACCGCTTGAGTATATAAAGCAAGTTTAGCCTCTTCAAAATTAGCATAAGTTTGACTGCCTTCAATGCCTAGTAATTGAGTTGGGACTCTAAACACAGAAGCAATTTCTTGTGATAACATTTTAGAACCCGCAAGCCAATCCATATCACTTGGCGACATTGCTAATTGTTGCCACTTCAAATCACCACTCAAGACCATGACTTCATGAGCACCATTAGCCCCTTGTTGCTTACGTATAATACTTTCTTGAATAGTCTTTTTATTCGTTGGGTCGATTGACTCACCGCTAATAACACCTGACGGTTTAGCGTTATTCTTTAATGTATTGTAGCGCCATTTACTAGCGGCGTTAGCTTGATCTACTTCAGAAGCACCCGCTTCAATTGGAGCCATTCCCATACTTGGATTTTCAGGACTTGGATTGAATGTTCTCCAGTGCAACATGTCGCACTCGCCTGTAATCGGGTCAACTTGCCAATGCTTCTGATTAGCTGTACCTTTACCGAACGTGTACATGGAAGGCATAAACGAGCCCTTGCTTCGTCCTACTGACATTTCATAAGGTTGCCAGTTCCAAAGCTCTTGAACTTCACTAAGGCCTTTCACCTTTTCCGCGAAGTTATTACCTGCCAAGAGTTCCCAAGAACAAGCGGCAGTTCTAAACTCTACGCCTGATTCATCAGGGTTTGGTTTGTCTAATAGTTGTTTAAGTGGGTGGTCTTCCTTTATTTCGTCATTAACTTTGACGTGTAAAGGAATCGCACCGAAAGCATCAGCGACTAGGCTAATGCAGGCATACATGGTGGAATTCCCTGCATAACCCTCGCGCGCGTAAGCTTTTAAGTCGGTCGATATATATTCATGCTCTTTGTTGTGAATATGTTGACCTAGACTTTGCTTCTGTTCAGGTAACTTTTGAGGTTTGAAGGGATTCCACATAGCCTTATTTTATATGGTGATGGTCTTTAGACAAATAAGCGTTTAAAGTGTCGCATAAAAAAAGATCCAGCGCAAAAAGCTAACCAGATCTCTTTTCCTAAGTTTGAGACCCTAGGGAGAAGGGATTCTAAAATGCACTAAAAGAAGTCAACGCTAACAACTTTCTTTTCAGTCAAAGCCAATTCATGGAAGGCCCAAACTAAAGCGTCCATTTCGTCAGGTGAATCTAAACCGCTATTTGGAACCCAACTTTGCATCTGGTCTTCTAAGTGAGTCAGTCCTTCAGCGTGCTCAACTAATCCCTGTTCATATAAAGAAGCTACTGGTTCAGCTCTTATATGCTTTCCTCTAGTCGCTCTGACCTTCACTATTTTAACATTGGCATCAATTGAACGAATGACAGTTTCAACTAAATCACCGCCTTGATTTACCTCAACTACAATGCAATCAGCCCCTAATTCATGATACAACTTAACAGCCTCAGCCGCCCAAGTGCTAGGGTTTGCCCTTAGTGACCTATCAGCTAAAACCTTATACCCAGTACCTTTTTCACCTACTCCAACAATACCTGTTTTATCACTATTTGGATTCGCAGTTACAGCAGGGTCAACACCAACCACGATTCGACCTAGTTCACCATGCCTTACTTCTCTTGTAGACATAATCATCTCATAAGTCCACATAGCACCCTCAATATCAGATAAAAACTCACCATCCCAGAATCGTTTCCTTAGTCGTTCAGGTAATGCTTTAAGTCTTTCAATATATGAGGCTGGGAGGTTTTCCTCGACATCACGAGGGTTAATTTTGAATGATGCCCTGCCTTCTGCTTCCTGCTCTATGTATCTTTTATAGCTCCAATGATTCTTGGAAGGAGGATTTTGGTCAAGGAACAACATGTGCCGACCATCTATTTTTTGCCTAAGTCTAGAGCTTATTAAATCAACTCCATTAACATCTAAGATTTCTGAACACTCATTTATATAAACAGAAGCATACTCTGCCCCAAGATGCTTTTCAATTCTTTCCTTATCGTCAAGACCTCCAAATATTATTTCAGAGTTCCCTATGTGCATTTTCCAACCACCGCCTGACTTATTAGTTTCTATCCCATCCCAGAAGTCTTGACCCCATTCGGCAATAATTAATTCTTTAGCTGAAGGCCATAAGGTATTCTTAACATGTTCAAATCTTTGTCTAAAGCAAATATGTCTAGACCCATCAAGAACCATAGCCCGTTGAACTATTGCCCTTAATATCGTCCAAGTCTTAGAAGAACCAGCACCACCGAAAAGCATAACCTCTTCGTTATTTCTAAAGACTCGTCCTATATCGCTATGGATTTTGAGCCAATTAGCTGGCATTAGGTAACGTTATCTACGTCCTCTTGGGATATGATAACCGATAAGTTTTTATTAGTCTGGTCAATACTTTGCCGAGGGCGACCATCCAAACGATCTATAATCATCTCAATCGCCTTTAAATCACCCTTAGCGGCCTTACCATATAAGACTTTAGCAAGTGCTTCTCTTCTGGTTATATCACTGCCAGCAACCAATAATTCAGACTCACGTTCCAAAGCCTCGGCAAAACTCTCGCCCTTCTCTGGTCTTCCCTTTCTGTTTATATTGGGATCGCCTTTTTGAAAACCTTTTACACCTTTAGGCATTGATCAACTCACTTTTGAGGCCCGTAAAATCTTCCCATCGCTTAATTATTACATCGCAGTATTTTGGGTCTAGTTCTATGCAGAACGCCTTTCTTTTCATCTTTTCGCAAGTCAGCAAAGTAGTCCCAGAACCAGTGTAAACATCCATGATCGTCACTACCTCCTTTTTTGAGTGCCTATCTGCATATTTAACGCACCACTCCATTATCTCTACTGGCTTTTGAGTTGGATGATGCTTTTCCTCTTTGTTTGCCGTTGCCCTCGCATAAGATTTTATTCTAAGCGCATTATTGAAGCTTGTCCATGCCATCTCTCCATCAGCCAAGGAAAATCCCCTCTGCCCTTTATCCCATATCAGCCATCCCATTGTTGCTGGAATAATGTCAGCAAAATAATTTCCACCCCATATTATACTGTTCGTAGCTAAGGTCAGCATGCAGTCAAAGACTGCAGGTTCTGGCCTAACTCTATCCCATTCTGGGGCATCGTGGCTTTTCCATCCGTTCTTGTCAGCGCCACCCTTGCCATCCCCTTTCCCCTTGAGCATCCCACCATAGTCGATCCCATAAGGTGGGTCTGTCAGCAATAGGTCTATTTTTTCCCCATCCATCAATGCCTCAACCGTTGCCTTGTCGGTCGAATCCCCACACATCAACCGATGTTCTCCCAACTTCCAAATCTGACCCAACTTAGCCACTGGAACATCAGGAACATCTGGAACTTCATCCTCATCTGTTAATCCTTCTGCAGGTTCTTCCTCAACGTCAAACTCAAACTCCATAGCATCTAAATCAATATCAAACTCAGCAGATAATTCAGCCAAGACAGTTTCATCCCATTCAGCAAACTCAGCCGTCTTATTGTCCTCGATGTTATATCTAACAAAATGCTTTTCAGAATCAAACTTATAAACGAAAACCTCCACCTCTTTAGAACCGAATTTATCTAGAGCTTTCCACCTTGTATGTCCTGCCGCTATAACGTGCTCTTTAAAAGGGTGACCTATTTCATTTACAACAATAGGCGACACATAGCCATTAGCCTTTAGCGACTCAAGAACTCTATCAACGGCCTTATCATTAATCCTTGGGTTCTTATCAAAGGGTACAAGGTCTTTTAACTTTATCTTTTTAAGCATTTCTAATTGTTGCGCAATAGTTAATCAATTGTAAATTAGCGCAAACAATTGCAAGAGCTGACAAGATGAGGGGCTCATTCCTTCACGCCCAAACCCACCCAACAAAGCAGATAAACATCCCATAGAATGAAATCTTAGATAAAATATTCATACAGTAAAGAAACCAACTATTTTTGATTTCCTCCTTAGCATCAAAGTCTTTATTGTTCAGCATGCACATAGCGGTGTAGACAAAAGTAAACACAACACCAACCACACAAGTTATACCTGCGTTGAAAAATATATCACTCATCTACTCGCCCTCACTTCCTTCCTCTGCTCATATTTACGTTTTTGCTCAGATGTCATCTGGTGATCCGCTAGATAATCTCTATCCATATCATCCTCCATCTTATCTATCTTTGCTTTCAGCTCATCGCGCTCTTTCAATAAAGCCAGATGCTTCAAACCCAACTCATCATAGTCTGCGTTCTGCTTCAAAAGATCATCGCGTTCTTCTTCAAGCTTCACTTCTTCCGATGTCTTCTTGCAACTATGGCAGTAATAAAACTCTATGCCTAAGCCAACATCGTATATGTGTCCGACAAATCTGTGTTCACATTCACTCATTCCGAAACCTCCACCCTCAGATCAGTCGCACCTTCTAAGCTTGGTTTGTCGTTTACTTTCCAGCCAAGCTTTATAAGTTCAGAAACAGGAAACCATTTATTGTCGATGTGAGGCATGTGAATAGTATTCTCATCAATATTAGTAACTAAGCTTTTATAAACTTTAGTCTCTCTGCATATCTCTCCACACGTCCAATATTGACAAACCAACCACTTCCCAGCCAATTCCTTCGCTGTCAAGTCCCGCATTTGTTTGGGTTGTGGGGGTCTTGCATTATTAGACCAACCATAATCTTTTATATGAAAAGGCTTCCCAGAAATAGAGATTTCATCCAATAAACCAACTCTAAAACCATGAAAAATTGTCTCATACTCTACCTCCTTCCCCAAGTACTCCCCAGTGAAGGCTCTTAATTCGTTTATATTCATGCTTTCTCCTCAAATAAACTAAGTGCAATTTCTTTTTGCTTCTTAATAGCATCACCAACGCTATCAAACTGCCATACTAAAAAATGAGGACAGTTTTTAGTATAATGCAAATAATCGATAGTTTCGCCAATATCAATAATGGCGTCTATTTTTTCGTCTCTTGTCATTTTATGTCTCCTATAGTAAATTGTCGTTTCTCCTTAAAGGGTTGGAAGCGATCCAACCCCGTGTTGTGATAAGGAGACAACAGTTCTAATTCTAGTCGTGCTCTAAAGTTGTAAACCCTCTAATCATAATACCCATTCAAAACAATAGGATTATAGTATTTACACTTATGGCACCTAGTAACCCATCTATGAGCCTCAGCATGAGGGCACTTATCATAAATGAAGCGTTTCTTTAGTTTGTATATTAGTAATTTCATATCATCTCCTTAAATTGTTCTACTGCGTCCTTCCCACCTAACCCAACTATAACCACATGCCCCAACCGTCTAAGGTGAGCATGAACTAGTTTCTGCTTGTCGCTTAATACACCGCCTTTAGTGCGTTTCATCTCTATCCAAATAACTTTACCGCCTTGTAATACCACTTGAAGGTCTGGCATTCCTGAGATTGCGCCGTCATATTCTCTCTGTCCTTTGTGGTTCGGTATTGCGTAAATAAAATAACCGCGATTTCTAAACCATGTTAGGACGGCTCTTTGTTCTTTGTTTTCCTTGGGTGTTTTCATACCGTTATCCATCCTCCATAACTATTTTCTTGAATTTCATAATATTCACCTACCTCTATTTTGTTAAAATTATCTACAACGCCATCCATCCATTTAGAATTATGACCAGCAAATTTAAATAATGGCTTTGACTTACCCCTTACCTTGATGCAAAATAATATACCATAGTTGCCTTTACCTGTTATATGGGGATCTTTAGCCCACTTCTTGACCACTAAGGACTTTTTAACGTCAATTTCTTCCATTAATATTCTTTCTTGTTCCAACTTCTTTTCTTTCTTCTCTCTAGCCTCCACAATTTCTTTTAAATTATATCCACATTCGGGACATATTGAGAGCTCAGGCGGGACCACATCAAAACATTCAGGACATACATTAGGCTCAGGCTCCTTTTTCTTTGCCTCCTTAACGTAAGGGTCCATAGGCGATCCATGCTTAGAATAATTACCTACCAAATCCAATATTAACGCGTCTTTCTTTCCTTCTGATATACGCAGAGCCCGCCCTATCATTTGGGTGTACATTGCTGGGCTCATTGTTGGACGTGCCAAAACAGCGCAATCAGTTATCGGAGCATCAAAGCCAATACTAAGAATGCCAACATTGACCAAAATTCTAGAGACTCCATTCTTAAAATCATCTATATTTTTCCTAACATCATCCTTGTGCATCTGTGAATGAACGCATTTACATTTAAGTACAAAAGCCAAAGCTTCAGCATGCTTAATATTTGTTGCAAATGCTATGATGTGTTTTCTATCTTGTGCATGTTCTTCAATTGCAATTCTTACGCTGTTCATGTGAATAGAATCTTGCATAGTTTCACCTAAAGAGCCTTGATTGTATTCACCACTTACTAAGGCGATTTTTTCCAAGTCGTCTTTCATCTTCTGGTCCACTTTCATCTTGTATTTAAACGGCGATAAAAAGCCAGCTTCAATCATCTCTTTCATACCTGTCCTATGTGCTAATTTTGGAAACCTTTTTCCCTCACCATAAATAAAACCACCCTTGAGTCTATAAGGCGTTCCAGTTATACCCAAAACCCTAAGCCTTGGATTAAGCGCCAAAAAGTAAGATATTATATGGTCAAACTGACCATCATCGCTCATAAGATGCGCTTCATCAATCACAATTAGATTTATCTTACTGAATTTTTTCAATCCTAAGGCTACCGATTGCCTTGACCCGATAGTTATATCAGCTACCTCCTTTCGATCGTGTCCTGAGCTAAATATGCCCACTCTATCGCGAAGCTGTGGAGCTACCATAACAAACTTTTCATAAGTCTGTGAGACTAACTCCTGTAAATGTGCCAAAAAAAGGCATTTTGCACCATGTTCGAGAAGGGCCGTTTCCATCAGCGAACTAGACAGGATTGTCTTGCCAAAGGAAACGACTGCCTCACACAGGTGATAAGTCCCACCAGAACTAAAAGATTTTAATATATCTTGCTTTGCTTTTTCTTGTATCGGTCTAAGTTTCATTTTTTCTGTTCAGTTACAAAGTTACATGTTTTTTAATATCTGTTTTCTATAGTGAGAAAAAAGGTATATATACCCTCTTCTCTTTCTTTTTTTTTCTTTATATATATATTATATATTATAGAAAAAAAAGTAACTAATAGTAAAAATCCCAATAACTAAGGGATTTTTTAGGTTACAAAATCGGTTACTTTTCATGTTTCTCTAACACAATATCTTGTAATTTAATACCGTCCTTGTCTTGATTATACATAATTGCCAGACCTCTTTTTGTTTCTTCGCCAATTTTATACACTTTAGAAACATCTAGAAAAGGCAATTTTTCGAGCTCTTCGACTTTTTTATACTGGCTAAAAAATGCCTTCGATCTACTTTCATCTAAATACTTGAAAAGTTCCTTGAAAAACTTCATGGGACTAGTGATTAATAAATTACCAGATTTTATCTTAAATATATGTCCTGAGAAATCGAATTGAGTTTTTAGTCTAGTTGTGTCTAAAGTAAGTAGCTCTTCAATGTGCTCTTTTAGGATATCTCCAAGGCTTACAAATTCATCAACATTGTCGTATTTTTCCAAGAAACTATTGAAATGATTTTCACAAGAAGTTAAAATATCACCATCTTGTGACCACTTCAAAAGTAGATTTCCTAACCTATTTAGAATCCACTTTTCAAACATAAGTCGAGAGGCATTCTTTTCTATTCCACAATGGTTTAGCCTGATTGAATTAGGCTTAATACATACAATTCTCTCTTGTATTTGTGGGTCTAGTCCTCGTTCAATATCCTCAACGCTATTGGCACAGGCCATGATTCGCATGCCAAGCTTAACCTTTGCAAACCCTCCATAGAGTCTTTTATATTCTGGCTCATTGGTTTTGTATTCACTTGGGAAGCAATCGGCTTCATCAATAAATAGATACAATGGCTTAATGAAATCATCTGGTGAATTTCCTCTAAATTCGTCCTTTGAATACTTTTTAGTAAATGACCTGCCTAGAGATTCCAAGCCAAAGAAAAAGGTTTTTCCATAATGAGTTGGGCATTTTATGTAAACAAAAGCTTTCTTAGACTCACAAAACTTTCTAGATAGTGAGGCCTCAATTATATCTATGACTTCTCCATAATTATCTATTATGTATTGAATGAATTTCTCATCTACTTTTACATCATCTAATTCAGCAAGTCTAGATTGAATGCACTTCTCAGTAGATACCATTTTCTTTATTGCGCTTGTTCCATCTGGAGCCAAATATTCCTTGATGTGAGAACGTCCCATAGGCATGGGGTGAGCGCTTACTTCTGAAACGACCCTATCTCGATGAATTTCATCTAGAAACTTTTGTTTCTTAACGTCATCATCACCAGAGGCTAGCTTGACTAAGATAGTCACTTCTTGCTGAGAGGTTGAATAATATTTATCACCTTCATGACTTAGCGCTAGTTTAAAATAACTCTTTCCATCGTACCTAACTTTCTTTAAGTCTTCCTCTGCGTCTTCCATTGCTTGAATATCTTCGTCCGAAACAATACCAGCTATGGCATCATCTAAAAACCCTTTTGCTATATCACATTTTACTTTTATGTCATTTTTCAGCTTACTAAATAAATGCTTCGGAAACTGCGCAAGTAGTTCACGCCTATCTAGGATCAAATTTTCTCTTGAGTCTGTATCGTCTAAAGCTACTAATTGGTCTAGTATTGTCTTGGGCTCTTTTCCAACTAATTGCTTGGTTGTGTTCTGAACTCCTAAATCATTGAAGTCTGTTCCTCTATTTTCTTGGTCATCAAATCTAGGGATAGCTACAGGACAGTGATATGATTTAGCTATTTCATTAGCTTTTAATATCCCTGCATTTTCTTCGTTTTTATAGTCATCATCTGCGCAAATAATCATTGCTTCTGTTCTGAAATACCTAGCAACATTGCGCATATTTCCACAATCAAAAGCTACTATAACGGTCCAACCTGTGGCCTCGTGAATAGTTGCGCCTGTAGAGTAACCTTCACAAATAGCTATTATTTTATTGCCTTCTATTTTATGATAGCCACCTTTCTTTTTAGAACCTTTGACGATTAACTTTTTACCGTCTGGCATGATTCTCTGAATACCAACTAATTCTTCAGCGTGATTTCTAATTGGTATTAATAGTTCAGGCCCATAAGCTCCTTTAAATATCTTTAAGCCATGAGCTTTGACATTCTTTTTAGTTAAATAGTCATGATCTTCTGCATCAATAGCACAATCCCATATACTTAGGTCTGGTTCAAATTCCTTTACAATATCGGCTTTAGACTCTTCTAGCTTCTTAGCTAATTGAAACCTCTCGGCTTCGTTGAATTTTGGCGCTTCTCGACTACTAGTGAATTTAACGAGCTCATAGACTGGGGTATAACTACCATAAAAACCAGATATTAAGTCTGTTCCAATTTGTGACCAAGCTCTATAAAAGCCGTTTGAGTTTCTTTTTTGACCTATCTTGCATCTTCTTATTTGAGGCGTATCTATATCTAGGTGATTTATATTTAAACCAAAGTCCTGCATTTGGTTGAGAGCTTCCTCTCTTGTTGCGAAGGGTATTTCTTTAGTCATTCTATTTACACTCCCTGCAATACTTATTAAAATCTTCTTGTGATATCATCGGCTTGCCACCTATCTTTTTAAAATACTTACCCATGTATTCTCCAGAAGAAACCCATTTATATATAGTGCTCTTGCTTCTTTTTAGAAGAAGGGCTACTTCTTCCACTGTTAATAAAACCATTTTTAACCTCTAAGTTTTTGTTAAGTATACAGAGCAAACGTTTTTTAAAAGCTAAAAACAGAAAATAACGGAAAAAAATAGAAACTAATGCTTTACACCCACCCCCAACCCCTAAGATGATGTTTTAAGGAGATAAGCATGAAACAATACAAAACAGGCGACAAGGTACGAGTTAGCAACAATATCGACATTAGTTACGAGGATGCAGAAGAGAGAATTTTCGTATATGAACGTGATCGACTTAATTACTGTGTTTGTGATGACCATGAAGAAAGGTTTAATAAATGTGAAGTTGGCATTTCATTGATGAGATGGAGATACATTATAGACAAACCAATCGAATACACCTTAAAAGGGGATGAGTTGAAGGCAGTGCTTCAGAGCATTGAGCCAGATAAGATAAGCGAACACCTTAGAAATGATCTAATTAATGTAAGACATGAACTTAGGAAGTTAACAAAATGACCCAAAAACTAAGAACCCTAATCCAATCCATTCACGACGACCTAAACAAAGAGCGCCACGGAATGAACCGCAGTGAAGGGCTAGGACGTGAAAGTCATAGATGGAATATCGCCAGACTAGAAGCTAGACTTCAGGGGATTGAAGAAGCTAGTAAACTATTGCTTGACAACTCGGGGCCCCATAATATACTAACCTAGTCATAAGGAGATAAGAATGCAAGACTACATTTACGACGATCAATATACTGGGCTAAGACATACCTACGGCTTTGTATTGAGGCCGTTAGATATCAACACCCATCCAAAACTCGGCTGTATTTTGGGTAGCTACAAGGCCGACGATGATCGATCTAGGTATGGAGTAATTGACTACGCTAGAAAGTTAGATGAGGATGAGAGGCAGAAGTGGGAATTGATTTATTTAGGAGTAACAACATGAAAACCACAGTAAAAATAGAAATTGAACTAGAAGTAGAAGTCTTAGAAGGTCATGACTTTGAGTTTAATGGATTCGCAGACACAGACAAAGAAGTTTTTATAGCGTTATGGCGCGCCGCTACTGAAGAATGCCAAGGTAAATACAACTACGAACGATTCATCAAAGAGTACGGTGACGACTTCTAGACAAAAAGTTCAGGGGCCTTTAATGTCCCTATGGACTTCAGAGACATTATTAATCCTTACCATAAGTCTCTGATAAGGCAACCGCATAAAAAGAAACGAACTTCTTGCCTCCGTTGCGGTAAAGAGTTTAGCGGTGATATCGGTCATAGACGTTGCAGTAAATGCAGTCAGACCGTAACACCCAAAAATAGAATTTAGCAACGATTTTTCAACGTCTTACAATTAGGAGACAACAAGTGAATACAGAAGTAAACGAAATTAAAATCAATGGGGTAGATTATGTCCGAAAGGACTCCGTTGAAACTACTAAATGTAGCAGTGGAAGTGTACTTATTAGAGGTGACAGGTCAGGCGTATTTGTCGGTAAACTACTAGAACAAAATGGTAGAGAAGTAACTATAGAGAATTGCCGAAGGATATGGTATTGGGATGGAGCCGCTAGTATTAGTCAGCTTGCAAAAGAAGGAACCAGCAAACCTGAAAACTGTAAATTTCCTGTTGCAATAAGCAGGATGAAGGTTTTAGATGCAATAGAAATTATAGATATGACAGATAAGGCGGTGGAGTCTATTAATTCTGTGGGAGAGTGGAATGAGTAGCTCTAGCTATGGCTCTGGCTATGGCTCTGGCTCTGGCTATGGCGATGGCGATGGCTCTAGCTATGGCTCTGGCTATGGCTATGGCGATGGCTATGGCTCTGGCTATGGCTCTGGCTATGGCTATGGCGATGGCTATGGCTCTGGCTCTGGCTATGGCGATGGCTATGGCGATGGCTATGGCTCTGGCTATGGCGATGGCGATGGCGATGGCTATGGCTCTGGCGATGGCGGTGGCTCTGGCTCTGGCTATGGCGATGGCGATGGCTCTGGCTCTGGCTATGGCTATGGCGATGGCTATGGCTCTGGCGATGGCTATGGCGATGAAAAATACACAACAATTTTACAACAATAATAAAAAGGAAAATAAATGGGTTTATTAGATAACTCTTACGACCAAGTTAAAGGGTCAGATTCAAGCGGTTCAATGACGGCAACGGTTTTAGACTGTACCGTAGGAGCACCAGAAATTAAGAAGTCAAAGGCAGGTGATGACTATATTAGTCTTGACCTAGCTTACAAAGGGGACGATGGGGAGTGGCGTTATTTACGCTTTCAAAACTTCAACCCTGAGAAATCACCACAAGGGGCGCAACTATGGAAGAACTTCCTAATTGTGTCAGGTGCTAAGAATGGAAACGATGTGAAAGGACGCAAACTTAAAGCAGTCGTAAACCCAGAACCGTACACTAAAGCCAACGGCGACCAAGGCAAAGCTTATCGAGTATTTGAGATGGGTTACTTCTCAGAAGCTGGCTTGAGTGCTGGTGAGATTGAAGACGGTAAAAAGGAAGGTGAAAAGATGCTTGCTTTACTTCAGAAGGCGGTTGAGTTGCCAGTTGCTAAGATTGAGGCTCCAAAGCCTACAGAAGACGATTCGGATTCAATGCCTTTTTAGGATAAGACCATGAGTAAAGAAATCAAAAACATCTGTATCGGCATATCTGTAATACTATTCGCTATAGTTGGGATATGGTACACGACAAAACTATTCTCTATATGGTCTAGAGAGATGGCGGGTAAGGCTGAACTAGCTGAAGCCACATTCACTAAGCAGATAATGATTGAAGAGGCTCGTTCAAAAAACGAGTCTGCTATTATGCAAGGTGAAGCTAAAGTTAAACTAGCTGAAGCTGAAGCAAGAGCTTTAAAGATAAGCGCACAAGCTGAAGCTGAAAGGGAAGTCATTAGAGCCGAAGGCGTAGCTCAAGCTAATGAAATCATAGGTTCTTCCTTAAAAGGTAATGATGAATACTTACGTTATCTATGGGTTCAAGGTCTAAATGATGGAAGTAGTGAAGTTATTTACATCCCAACCGAAGCAGGTTTGCCAATAATGGAAGCTGGCAAGAGATAGAGCTTTAACAATCACAGGGGCTCGTATCATAGAGCCCCATTTTATACATTAAGGAGATAATGATGAGTGAATTAATAATGCTGTTAGGAGGTTCTGGCGGTGGAAAGAGTAGTAGTTTAGAAAAGCTACCACCAAAGGAAACTCTAATAGTTAGCGTAGATGGAAAGAAGCCGCCGTTTAGCTTGAAGAATTGGCCTAAATTAGAGAAGGATAGACCTGACGGTTCTTTTTATATTCCTAAGCGTGAGAATGTTTATGGATCAATTAAAGGAGCTATCAATTTAGCTCTTGATTCAGGTAAAGATAAAATCATAATTGATGATAGTCAGTATGTGTTAGCTAATCAATTCTTTGCAAGAGCTCATGAAAAGGGCTTTGATAAGTTCAACGAATTAGGTCAACACTTCTGGTTGTTTATTGACTACCTTAGAAGCTTGCCCGAAAACGTAACTGTGTACATGTTACACCATACAGATACAGACGATGTAGGAAACATCAAGCCTAAGACTATTGGCAAGATGTTAGATGACAAGGGATGTATTGAGGGACGTTTTACAATATGTTTGCTGGCTAAAAGAGTTGATGAGGTTTATAAAATATACTCTTCTCTAACAGGTCAGCAAGTAGTTAAGGCACCTAGAGGAATGCTAGATAATGAGATGGATAACGAACTTTACGAAATTGATAAGAAGATAAGAGAATACTATGGAATTTAAAAAGAGAACAGGCCCAGCATATAGAGCTGGGTCACCTTCTAACGTAGAGATAAAGTTAAGGGTAACAAAGGACGAGGCCAAGCAAATTAGAGAGTATGCTAAGGGGTCTAAATCGGTTATGGATTATATTCGTGGGAGGATACTGTGAGTAAATTATACCACACGATAGAAGAGTCTAGTTTATCTGACTTCAATTTCACAAGAGATTTCTGGATAAAAGAAGGATATAAACCAGATGGTCCTGTACAAAAGACAGAGGGGAATTTCTGGTATAGCCCTAAATATATACTTCATTTATATAAGGAGATTAATTAAACATGAGTAAAAAGAAATGGAGAGTAAAGACTCTTGAGGAGTTGAGGGCTACTAAGGGTGCTAAGGTAGACTACGAGGGAGACATAAACAAAAAGAATCACTGGAATTTTGTTGTAGGCAAAATGAGTCACTTAATAGGACGAGAGTTTTATCATGATTTTAAAGAATGTGATTCTTATAACATAGGTATATATACATTTTCTAAATGGATGTGCAAGAAAGTAAAAGACGAACTTGAATTTAAGCAGGGTGAGATGGTTGAAGTATCGGACTATAAAGAAGAGCCATGGATGAAAAGAGAATATGTATGTCAATATAAAGGAGTTCATATAGTATTGAATGAATTAGGAGACAATGAACTATCTTGGAGACACATAAGAAAATGCGAATAGAAGCCCTTTACACGCTAGCCAGTGAGCTAGACCAAGACCTTGAAGTGGGCGCAGAGTTCACAAGAGAAGAGAAGCACGAGGTCATGCAAGCAGTCTTGACCTTTATAAATTACCTAACACTAGAAGAGTTTGACTTATCTTATGTGATAGAGAAACGCAACGAAGTGATAAGAGACATGAACCCCAAGGGCTTGAAGAGTCGGTCTATTATGACTTTCTTTTATGATATAGAACTATACAGTCAGGATGAGGTTAAATTTATGGAGTCGATGGCATGTTAAAACCCTTCAAATGTAGAGCGTCAGCACTCGGTAGAATAATGGCTGGCAAGATTGGATTAACCGATACACAGAAGACTAGACTCAAGTACCTAGTTGACCGTGAAGAGTTAGCGCCATCTGGTAAGTGTAAGCCACTCACCGCAAACATGGTGAAGGAAAAGCAAGAGCTTGAAGAGAAGTCTAAAGATAAAGAGCTACCAGAAGGAGCCAAGACCTACTGCCAAGAGTTGCTCAAGCAAGAATTATACGGCCAGCGAATAGAGTATAGTAACAAATACACCAAGAAAGGCTGGGACGTAGAGGATGAGTCTATTAAGTATCTGAACGAAGAATACAGCAAGAATATCATTAACTTTGAGAATGATTTCTTAACTGGAACGCCCGATATTATTCTCCATGACGAGGATATGATTAGAGACGTGAAGAACTCGTGGGATTATACGACCTTTCCACTCTTTGAGGATAAGCTACCGACCAAGGACTATTGGTGGCAAGGTCAGGGATATATGGAGCTTGCAGGCAAAGAGCACTACTCAGTTGACTATATGCTAATGGATACTCCCGACGATGACTCATTAACCTATAAGCACTTAG
>Ga0209504_1000387_pt1 | contig 39058 bp, 32 predicted proteins | sample COGITO_mtgs_1005_FD_184791 | JGI IMG/M metagenome (GOLD analysis project Ga0209504, IMG submission 184791) | Pelagic marine microbial communities from North Sea - COGITO_mtgs_100511 (SPAdes) (version 2) | ecosystem: Environmental > Aquatic > Marine > Epipelagic ...
TCGCATTACTTTCGCCGACTTCTTTTAATATGCAGAATTGGCGCTTCGTCGTAGTCACTGACCAAGCGAAGAAAGCAGCGCTCCGAGCCGCAGCTTGGGATCAAGCTCAAGTCAGTGAAGCGTCGATCCTTGTCGTGCTCTGCGCGGATCTACATTCTTACGAAAATGGCGGCCGCTATTGGGTCCACGCACCACAGCCGGTACAAGAGATGCTGGTGCCAATGATTGAGCCCTTTTACAAAGACAATCCAGCCTTACAACGCGACGAAGCGATGCGCTCGATCGGCATCGCGGCACAGACACTCATGCTCACCGCAAAATCGATGGGCTACGACTCCTGCCCAATGATCGGCTTCGACCCGGTTAAAGTCGCCGAAATCATCAATCTTCCTGAGCATCATATCATCGGCATGATGCTGCCGGTCGGCAAAGCGCTCAAAGACGCTAATACACGCGGCGGCCAGCTCAAATACGACGAAGTCGTAGTTACGGACGGCTTTTAAGCGGTGCGCCGCTGGTTCAAATCTTCCATGATCCCAGCGGGATCTCGAAACCAAAGCAAAGCGTAGAAGCGACACTCCTGTCGCTTTATCACCGAACCAAAGCGAAGCGTAGAAGCGACACTCTTGTCGCTTTATCACTGAATCAAAGCGACAGGACTGTCGCTGCTACCCAACATGCTACAGGCAGGCAAAGACTTCGAGTATTTCAACCCGCTCGCTGAGGTTGAAATGCTCGAAGCTAACCTGCCACATTGGCACCAAGTCGGAGCACTCTACTTTGTCACATTCAGGCTCTCCAATTCAATTCCTCAAGAAAAGTTACACCAGTGGAAAAACGGATTTGAATTATGGCTGGCTCGCAATCCGAAGCCTTGGGATCTAAATCAAATCGACGAGTATCAAACACACTTTGCTCGTAAGATCGAACTGTGGCTGGACCAAGGCTACGGCAGTAACCTACTACGAGAGCATGCCTACGCGAAAATTGTCGCAGACTGTCTACTCAAATTTGACCAAGACCGCTACAAAATCGACTGCCACACCGTAGCCTCGAACCATGTGCATGCACTCGTACTGGCAACACAAGGTAATGAACTACCCGGCATTCTGAAAGGCTGGAAAGGCGTATCAGCACGAAAGATTAATCAATTGCGACGCACCACAGGCAACGTTTGGCAAAAAGAGAGCTACGATCACATCGTCCGCAATGCGGAAGCACTTGAACGAATACGAAAATACATCCTGAATCACAAAACGTAGCAGCGACACTCCTGTCGCTTTATCACCGAACCAAAGCGAAGCGTAGAAGCGACACTCTTGTCGCTTTTTCACTGAACCAAAGCGACAAGAGTGTCGCTTCTACACAAAACGCGTCCCCGCCTAGCCCTCTGCACGCACACGTGCGTCTGCCTCGATCGCGGCGAGCACAGTCTGCATTTCGACTGCGGCCACGGCCTTCACCTTGATCAAGTCTTCTGGGTCAAGTACTTCGCTGCGACCAAACACGTAGAACTTAATCTTCGGCTCGGTGCCAGATCCCCGAACGGCGAAGCTGTAACCGTTACTCAGCTCAAGGAAGTAGAAATCCTGCGGCGGTATCTTCTGCCCATCAGCATCAATGATCTCGTCTTTACCGAAGTCAGTAAACCCAGACACTTTCACATCACCAAATGCCTTCGGCGCCCCGCTACGATAGGACTCTAAAATGTTCTTAATCTTCTGACTGCCGGCAGCGCCCTCGTAGTAGATATTGATTGTTTTCTCTTCGTAGTATCCATGTTGCAAATACAACGAATCGAGAAACTCCGGAAATGTCATTTCCTGCGACTTCAAATATGCCGCGACTTCGCAAAACATAATAACCGCTGCATTGGCATCCTTATCGCGCAGTTTATCGGTCGCGAGATAGCCATAACTTTCTTCACCGCCAAAGACGAAATAAGTCGAGTAATCGAGCAATAAGTCGGCACGTGTCCAGATGTCGCACGCATCGTAATCCACCGCAGTGCCTTCTTCTTCAAGCAAGCGCGCTTTCATTTGCGCTTCGTAACCGGCGAGCTTTTCACCAATCCACTTAAATCCAGTCAATGTATTGATCGTCTTTAGGCCATGCCAATCAGCCACTGCTTCCTGCATCGGACTGGTCACAAAGGTCTTAATCAAGACAGTATTGTCACCGCCATCTTCTGGGATCACTTCAGTGTCCTTCAGCACGGAGATACGATACTCCGCCATAATTGTACCAATTTGGTTGCCAGTCAGCAACACCATCTCGCCGCTGCGATCGCGCACGGCGACGCCCATACGGTCTGCATCTGGGTCAGTGGCGACGACCACATCCGCACCGACTTCGTTGGCCTTCGCAATCGCCATCGCAAGGGCTTCGGCATTTTCAGGGTTGGGCGACTTAACGGTCGGGAAGCGCGCGTCTTGCACCATTTGCTCAGGCACTTCGATTACTTTGACGCCGAGTGCTTTCAAAGCAGGCACCGAGCTAATCGCACCCGTGCCATGGATCGGAGAAAATACGATTTGCGGCGCTTCCTTCTGCATCACTTCATTATCAATCACCATCTCTTTGAGCAGCTCTAAGTAGGCCGCATCATCTGCCGCGCCCAACGAAATCACTGGCTCGAGATCGATATTAAGGAAAGCCGGCACCTCAGACAGTTCCACTAAATTGACCAGATCGACGATGCCTTCGGCATGTGGTGAAACCACTTGCGCGCCATCATCGAAATAGACTTTAAAGCCATTGTCATGCGGCGGATTGTGGCTGGCAGTAATCACTGCTCCACAAGTCGCATTATTCTGCCGCACCGCAAAACTCAGCTGCGGCGTCGAGCGCGGGCCTTCGAAAATGAGCGCTTGACCACCGAGCTTGCACCAAGTCGATGCAGCCAGCTCACAGAAATGACGTGAGAAATGACGCACATCATGTGCAATCACAAAGCGTGGTAAATCGTAGCTGCCAGACTCTTTGAGATATTGCTTGGTATAGCGAAAGAGGCCGATTGTCGCACGTACGAGATTGAAATCGTTGAGTACATTCGAACCCACCGCAGCATGCTCGGGCGAGCCCATCTCGGACAGCGTGCCAGTTTCAGCCGCAGCTGGTACACTACCAATCGTGCGACCACGAATGCCACCCGTGCCAAATGCAAGGTTTTGGTAAAACCGGTCGTTCAACTCGTCCCACTCGCTGTTTTCGACCAGCTCAACGATGCTCTCCCCAGCCCAGTTAGGAAGAAAGTCGGCACTGGCCCACTTCTTTAAATTGACGACAGTGCTTTCAAGCAGAGAACCCGCGGCTCCGGCGGCTTCGATTTTTTCAATAATGCTCATAGTATTTCGATAATGATATGAATGATTGATATACTAAATAATGAATTACTCGATAATCAAACCTTCGACGATGGCAGGCTTATCCTCGAGCGCGGCCCATTGCGCGACAAAGTCAGCTTTATCCGCGGCAAACAAATGGCAGATCTCAAACCAGGTGCTCGGCACGCCAGTCTCATCCGTTTCGATCTCTTCGCCCGCAGCCCTCAACCAACGGACGAACATCCGTAGTTGGTCCCTCTTACAAGATTTAGGCGAGTCCACGCCTTCGGCATTCTTTACTGGACTAAAATCATCCTCGCGAGCCGCTTCGATAATCACTGGATTCTTTGCCAGTGGCAGCGCGTCAAACACGAACATTTCAAACTTCACCCCATTTGCCGCATCGGGAGTGACGATAGCACCATCCGCACCAACATACGGAATCTTCTTATCGGCACGATGGAATGGCAGCTGTAAATCCGATGTAGTGCTGCCCGCCCGCGCGATAAATGCGCGGTCAAAAATGTGAATCGCGACACTGCCCCCATTGAAGCGGATCGAGCCATCAGGATTTGTCTCCTCCTGCATCGCATCCGGCATGTCGCTGTATTCCACCACCAGAGCCGCGTCATCTTGCATACAAAAGTGACCGACCTTTTCGAGCGCATAGGCTTTCGGCACCATCTTACTCGAAAGTTCCGACTGCCCGAGCACGTGAAAACCAATGAAAGCCGGATCGATACATTGAATAATTGGATTATCCACTTGAAAATAGCTCACACAATCGACGCCCAGCTCCTCCATCTTTGCCACCGCACCACTACGCACCAACGCACGCAGCGAACCGCCGTGCCCATCTGGCGTCATCGCGATCTTCGATTTCTCAGCGAGCAGGATTTTGCCGTCATAATCAACCGCCGGCACCAGCCCTTGCATGATGAAATGGACCGAATCAGATTCGAGTCCGAAAAAGTCTGACTCCTTAAAAGCGGCGACCGTGGCCTCGTTGTTGATCTCACTGGTGAGAATGAACCAAGGAATCGTCACGCCAAATCGCTCACCTGAACGCGCGATCTTTTCAGCAAACACTTGAAAGAGTGTTTTTTGCGAAACTGGTGTCACCGGATATGTGCCCTTCGGCCCATCGTAGCCAAGGCGCGTGCCTTGCCCACCTGCGACCGTAAAAGCCGCCACACGACCTGCGGCAATTGCAGCCGAACCTGCCTCAACCGCGGCGTCCCACTGCGCTTGGTCGCCTCCGTTCGCAGGAAGCGCCGTGTAAGGCGCAGGCGTTAAGCCGTCCAAATCAACGGAACTCGCATGCGCCCCCTGAAGGTGCTCAGTGACCAACGCATCCACTTCCGAAAGGTCAATCGACGCCGCCTGAGCAAGCAATTGAGCCTGCTCGTCGGCATCGAGTTCATCGAAGTAACGGAAGACCTGCCCTTGGCCAGCCAGTTGAAATGCTTGAATGAGAGATATGGTCGCGTCGGAATGATTCATAATTGAAGCTGACACTGACTAGAGTGCTGCATCGAAAATGTAAACCTCGATCCATCCACTGGGTAAAATCCAAGTTAAAAGGACACAAAGCCTACCCCCTAGTGCCACTCAGGGCTCATCAGAGAATCGAAACAGCAATTCATCGGGACGTGCGTATCCAAGCCGCTCGCGCACCACACGCTCCAAAAACTCTGGGTCTTCCAGTAATCGCGCCAAATAAATCTCCTTTTGCTCAAACTCTTTTCGAGCTTGTGTGAGCTTCGCCTCAATTCTAAGTTCGCGTACTCTGAAATTCTTATACTCTCGATAGGTCTGCACCATAAGACTGCTAAAGAATACGATCAATGCTAACAGCACCCCCACCATCATGAGTAGGATTACGCGTTCTTTTCGCTGTGAAGGATTCGGCATTAGACTCCACACAGAAGGTCATTTTCTTGAAATTGGAAAGGGTAATCTCAGCTTAGCTTAGTAGATTTTATATCATATGTATCAGGATTATTTTGGATTTTCGGAAATGCCCTTTCACGTCACGCCTAATCCGCGTTTCCTATTCCTCAGCCCGACCCACGAAGAGGCGCTGCAGCATCTTCGCTACGGGATCGAAGATAAAAAGGGCTTCATCGTCCTAACTGGAGAAGTCGGATGTGGTAAAACCACGCTGTGTCGCAAGCTGCTCGAAGAGCTTGAGGCCAATGAGATGTGCGATACGGCGCTACTCTTGAACCCCAGAATCTCTGAAACACAGCTCCTCAAAGGCATCATGAAGGAGCTAGGCGAAGAATCTAAAGCCCGCTCCAAAAGCGATTTACTCGACAAGATGAATGACGTTCTACTCGAACGCATCGATCAAGGCCGCGAAATCGTACTGATCATCGACGAGGCGCAAAACCTTTCCTTCGAAGTCATGGAAATGTTGCGGATGCTCTCCAACCTCGAAACCTACGATCAGAAATTGCTACAGATTATCCTAATGGGCCAGCCTGAGTTGACTCTCAAACTCAAGGAGGACCGCCTGCGTCAGTTGCGCCAGCGCGTGCTGGTCCACTACGACCTGCAACCGCTCAAGGCGGCCGAAGTGCATCTCTACATACTCCACCGCCTCAGCCTTGCAGGCAGCAACGGCCAGCCTCAATTCACCCCGCGCGCGGTCAAAAAAATTGCCAAAGGTAGCCTAGGCATTCCACGTATGATTAACAACCTGTGCGACAAAGCCCTACTCGCCTCCTTCATTCGCAACGGCACCGATGTCAACTGGTGGGATGCACGCAAAGCCCTCAAAGACATCAATCGGCTACACAAGTAATTTTAAACACACATGAGTTTAATCAACCAAGCCCTCCGCAAAGCGCAGCAGCAGCGCACACCGAGTCGTCCAGCCACCGCTGCCGATCATGCCAGCGCGTCGCACCCAAACTATACTGGCAACTTCAACAAGTCAGGGCTCCTCATCGGCCTTGTGGCAGGCATCGCCCTCCTCATCGGCCTCGTCGCAGGACTCACCATTGTCGTGCTCCGTAAAGACCCCGCACCAGTCGCCCAACAAGCCGCAACACTTCCTGCTCCTGCAAAGCAGATAGCCCCAGCAACACCAGTCATTCAACCGCTCGCCGCACCGACTCCCGCACCGACTCAGCCACTCGAGCAAGACAGTCCCAGCGTGCTCAATGACCTACGTATCGCGCGCGTGGCTGCCGAAGCCAAAGCCGCCGCCGATGCGACCTCCGCCAAACAAGTAGAAGCCGCGAAGCAACTCGCCGCCACCAAAGCAGCAGCCAAACCGAGCCAAGATATCATTCAATGGCTGGGTAAATCGAAAATCTCCGGCGTGCGGCTCTCGACCAGTGGCAACAAAGTGATCCTCAATAACAATGCCTACTTGGTCGGCGAAACCGTCAACGTCGGACTCGGCCTCAAAGTCTTAATCATTCAGGAAAAGCGCATCCTTTTCATCGATCCCAACGGCAAGAAATACCTGAAGCAGTTATAAGGAGTGTGGGCGACTCGCCCACATTAGGCAACGACGAGGGCGACTCGCCCTCGCTCCAATTCAAAATGTACGCGAACAGCTAAGTACGTTTTTCGCAGCAGCGCTTCACCAAGCCTGGTATTCCCGCTGGGAATCGAACCCAGATCGACTATTTAGGAAACAGTTGTTCTATCCATTGAACTACGGGAACTATTGAAAGCCAGTGACTTACGTAATAAAACTAATTTAAATAACGAAATGTTCCCATCAAAGTTCCCATTCGTTTCAGTATACTTTGTAAGATTTCTAATTGTTTGATCACGTTTGCCCCATTGATCAACCCAAGATCGCATAAAGCATAAAAAATGCAGACCTAACCGAAACTGCTGACAGTTTATTGCCCCCAGGTTCGAATCCTGTCGCCCCGACCATTTTAGCCATCAAATTTTAAACTTTGATGGCTTTTTTGTGCCATCTAGGCCTTTCCAGCACTAGGATTAGGCCAATTAAGCCAAGAAAACGCAAAAACTGAGAATAGTTGTCTTTGGATGACTTCGAGGACTGATAGGGTGACGACAAGCCTACCCCCCTCTCATTCTTCGAATCGCAGAATCGCGACATCACGCCCAACTCTCAGAAGATGGAAATCCAGCGCTATCCAATCGATATAATCTCTCGGGACATCGACTCTCTTGATATAACAAACCTTCGGTCGTGGATCGCTTCTTCAATTAGAGCATGCGCATCGAAAGCAAATAAACTGGTATGGCCTTCCAGTTCAGATCGACCAATTCCGTGCTTTTGGCCCATTGAGCATAACAAAGCATTTAATGCGAAAGCGGCAGACTGATGCCCGCTAAATGTCAGTTTCCCCGCCTCGTAAACACCTCGATTCGAGGTCGACCTTAACAGGCCTAGTTCAGCGATGATGGCTACTGCATAACGAGCCGAACGAAGCACAGCTTCACGTTCGCCATGGATTCCTGCGATTTTTCTCTTAATTTGCTCCGTCTTCACTGTGCCCTGCAATCGATTTAATTGCCCGCACACTTCAGCCACCTCCCTCGCAAAGGGATATATCGCAATGAGCATGAAATATGAGAGCATACGTGCGTTCTCAGAAGTAGGACACTCTCGATACAAGGCGACTGCTTCATCCTGCAATGCGCCATGAATCGGATGTGGCTCTAGCCAAACTTGCCGAAGGTAGCGCAAAGACTTCCGAATCGACTCTTTGCCTTTGATATCATTCTCAATCAGTGCTTCGAGTTCTGCCTTAGCATGCCCTAGATCACAATCACTCGCACGCAAACGCAAGGCAGCAACCAGCCATGACGCCTTCAAGCTCCGATTTAAAGTTACACTTTTACTACTGCTCATTTATTCACTCCTGCGTAACACTACCCACGGCACAAGTAATTCGTCAAGACTCGTGCCACCGTGTGCGACAATAGTTTCATCTTGAGCCACAAAAGCACCACGACCGGAAGCAAAGATGGGGAAGCAGCCGTCAGGCAACATCCCAGCATCGAACTCATGAGAAAGCCCTTGATGGTCATTGAGAGAAGCATCTCGGAGAACTTGATTCGGATACACGCGGACACGTTGCCCCCTATTTTCAGCCATCACACCTTCATTGATTTTACCAGTCCCGACGGATTCCAAATTACCATGATCAGCGGTCAGGCATACGGTAAAACCTCGATCCAAAAGGTTGTTCACCAAGCGATCCAGAAAACAAGTCTTATTCCAAAGTTCCAACTGCTGATGCCAGCCAGCCCAGCCCAGTGTCATCCCATGCATGATTTCATCAGGCTTACTAATCGTCATCCCCAGCGCTTCAACTCGATCGAATGCTTCTTCGCCAATATCGGTGAGCTCTGCGATTTCTCCATCCACTCTGGAGTGATAGATCTGCTTTGGTAGCAACGCACCGTTCGATTCCCAAAATGACTTCCAGCGCGGACCATCGCAATCGGTTCGCTTTAGAGTATCAGGAAACAATTTAGGCGATAAACCTGAAAACAACGCTTGTCGGCAAATAGGCGTCAATGACGGCAACCATGTAAACGCAGCCGAATCTTCGACCGATACGTCTCCTTCCAATTGCGCCAACAAGCCCTCTCGCAGCGAATACCACCCCGAACAGGAAAGCCCATCCAGAACCAATAATGCGACTTTCTCACCATCCTTGCGCCACCGTGCGAGTTGCTTCGGAATATGGTGCACCATCACGGGGGGCGCCGCTGGTAAATTGTGCAAGCTTCCATACCCGTGGTTCAACCATTCGGAGAACTTGGTATCTACCGCAGGCCAAACCTGATCCCAGAACAACGTGCGTAACTCCAAATCTCCTTTACAAAAAACTTGCGAGACCAACTTGCTGTATCGAATCCCAAATTGAATCCAGTCGCGATAACTCGCAGCACTTTCAGGAATTGCCGCCAATAACTTCTGCAAGCGATCTGATGACACTGCATGCTGTTCAACTGGTCGAACCACTCCGACTGCCCACCATTGCAGCAAGGAACTTGAATCAACCGCGATTTCAACTGGTGCAAGGATTTCATCTTCGAACAAGGCCCCAACAAAACCACGCAGCACTGGTTCATCAAAGGCTAAGTCAACTGGGCCTTCGATGAGATTCTCCGCATTCCCCATAGACGTTCCGACTTGTTGAGCGACATAGCGCTTCCACCGTTCTTGTAAAAACTGCACAAACAAAGCACGGTCCGTGGAAAGCGCTTCCATTGGCCATTCCCTAAAGCCTGCATGACTCTCCAATTCACGAGCCAAGCGAGCTGCCAACCTTGGCGACAACAGACGGTTTAGCCGATGCAACTCAATCAGCCTGCGCAACATTTCGGCTGTGGAATCGATCAGGTCAGGAACAATCTTGAAGCACACCCGCAGAGCCAGTTCTTCCGTGTCGCTAGATCGAAATACCTTCCCTGGGGTCTTAGCAGCAAAATCGCCTAGCACAGTCCACTGATCTGGCTGCAACTCTGCCATGACACCGTAATCGAGTTGAGGGAATAGCTCTCGCAGCCCGAAACTTAATTGGTTCGCCGAAAGCAGTAAATCCGATGGCAGACCATCAAAGCCATCAATACGCTCATCAAATAGAACGACCAACGGTTTCCCATCTCCATGTTCCCAAGCTGGGCGTATTCGACTCTCATACTCATAGCGAAACGCGAGTGGTTCCTCGAAAAAAACGGCATCAAAACCCTTCGCCTGTAAGCGACCAAGGATTTCTTCATTGCGAACAATCCCATCGGGATCTGAGACAGCCCAGACCTTGGCATCTAGGTCAGGAATAAACTGCTCAACGAGCCTGTCTTTCCAATTCATTTAGGTGCCCTCATGTCTAAGATAATCAACGGATTTAGTTCTGGGCGAATCGTCGCTTGTGCCTGCATCTCCTGACGCCAGGTCTCTTGTTCCAATTCAAGTTGTCGCTGCCTAAATTGACGAACCTCAGGCAAGCCCACCTGATTCAACTGCTTGAAACGCACCTCAAAGTGATAACGCCCATTCCGCTCACGCAGTTGCCGATTCTGCTCATGCGTATTCTTCAACCGCCCAAACAAAGGCTCACCGATCTGTTGCGCGAGGGCCTGATGCTGATCAAAGACCGCGAGAGAGTCATCCTCTGCCATTCGCCCTTGCCCCTGCATTGGCTGATTCAACAGGCTATCCCATATAAAATGTGCCGTGCGGTCGAAGGACCTACCATCTGCGTTCGTAAACAGTGGGAAAAATACCTGTTCAGTCGATTGAGCCGTTGCAAAACGAAGCTGCCATAAAGACCAGAATCCACCTTGGCCACCAGGCAACCGATCCATTTCAACAGATGGGATTCGATCACCCGCATGCACACGGGGCACCGAGCTGAGTAACTTTCGAATTCGAGGATGATCCAGCGTAAGAAGTTCGGTGACGTCTTCTGAAACGTCTCCGACATACGAATAACGTTTCGTTTCTTTGTCTCCGGGCCACTGAACATTGGCACCGCCGGAACTTCGCTTATAGGCACCACCTCCAGATTCCACATGCGAACGCACCATAATATCCAAGTAATCAGACAATGGTTGGGTTGAAATTGCATCCTCAAGAGAGGCATCCAGCTCACCTTGTCCCAAAACATTCAACTGCTCTTTATTCCAAGCAGCCTCTTGCCTCACCACATCCAAAACAGACTCGACGTCTGACTCGATCTTCTTGGGCTCCAAGAGTGCATCCACAAATAGCTTATCGAAAATATGCGCGCCGCCCTCGGAGTCCAAGACGTCACTGGTCTTATCAATCCCGAACTCTTCAAAGATCACAGCTAGCTTTGCTTCAAGCACCTCACGCACCCGATATTCGACCGAGTCTTCGAGCACAAAGTTGAGCGCCTTCACCACATGCGTTTGCCCAATACGGTCAACACGACCGATGCGCTGCTCCAGTGCCATCGGACGCCACCCCAAATCGAAGTTAATAATGATATGGCAGAATTGCAGGTTTAAACCCTCACCACCCGCATCCGTCGAAACCATGATACGGGCATCCTCCGAGAACGCTTTCTGCGTCGCCTTGCGGGCTTTCATGTTCATCGAACCATTTAGGCACACCACAGAGAACCCACTTTGCTCCAAATAGTCCGCCAACATACGCTGAGTCGGCACAAACTCTGTAAAGATCAAAATCTTTAGCTCGGGGTCGGTTTCGTCCTGTTGCAGGCGATAGATCGTTTCCAGCAGCGCCTCCGCCTTTGCATCCGGCCCTCGTGCCATCACACGCTTTGCGGCAGTATAAAGTAACTCCACCTCAGCACTCTCATTTTTCAGTGCCTTAATCTGTTTCTTCAGGACGGCATCCACCTGCGACTCGCCATCGAGATCGCCCAAATCAATCAACTCAGATTCGGTAAACAACTGTAACTGATCCTGCGGAGCCTTCAATGCATTCAACCTGCGCTCCAGCGTCGCAGTAATCGCAGCAGTCGAACTCGTCACCAAGCGCTGCATCAAGATCATCAGAAAGCCATACGAAGTGTTTTTATCACTTTGCGCCTGATTATAGCCCTCGCGCACATACTCGGTCACGGCTTCATAGAGCGCCTCCTGATCCGTATGCCCACGCCATGAGACTGGTATCAATGAAGTCAGCCGCGGCGTAAACAACGGCTCGCCACGATGATCGACTGCATTGCGCTTCTCCGTGCGTGCGATGTAGGGCTCCACTCGTTTACGATCCACACACCCATCATCCGGAAAGGCTTCCTTATCAATCAACTTCATCAATCGATTAAAAGATTCACTTTTACCCTGATGCGGCGTTGCAGAGAGTAGCAAGAGATTTGGCGTCGATTCGGCTAACATCCGAGCCATGGCATGTCGGGCCACAGTATCAGCGCTCCCGGCCACACGATGCGCTTCATCAATAATCACCAAATCCCAACCAGCCGCACTTAGATCGAGAATGCGATCTTGATTATACACCTGTAACTTTTCGGCAGACCAACCACGTCTGCTTTCAATTGGCTTAATAGCATCCATCGAGCAGATCACCTGATCGCAACTGCGCCATACGTTGTCTTCTCCGGACATCTCACGGAACCCTTCAAAATTCGACGGCTCGAAAAAACGAAAAGTCTCACCAAAGCGCTCCTGCATTTCCACGATCCACTGAGGAATCAACCCTTTTGGCGCGACGACAAGGACACGCTTCACCCGCCCACGCATCTTCAACTCTTTGATCGCGAGTCCAGCCTCGATCGTCTTCCCCAGCCCGACTTCATCCGCCAACAAAAAACGAGCCCGTTGCCCGGAAAGCACTTTTTTCAATACTTTAATCTGGTGCGGCAGCGGCGTCACATTCGAGTCCAACGGTGCCAGCAACTTATCATCGTTGATGAGTGATGCCACTTTTCCCAATACCGCAGCAAACCGGATCTCGGTTACAGAAACCTCACGGTGCTCGGTCCCAGACTGATCCGCGACGAGATCCACTTCATCCAGTGAATGTATCAACACAATGTCTTCCCTCGTGAGCCACACGCGCAACTGCGTGATACCCCAAAGCTCAGCGACCTCAATCACCTTGCCACGTGCTTGCTTGGTCTTCGACCATACCCATGTGCCTTCAGTTATCATCTTAATAACTTCATTCAGCACGCATTTCGGCCATGTCGTAAATCATTTGGAGTTGTTCGTCTTCTTCGATCACGTTTTTAGGGAGAATCTCGGCGATGGCTAGGATACTGGCGGAGTCTTTGTTCTTATTGCAGAGCATGAATCCGGCGCGGATGGCTTCGGTCCGGACTTCCTTCAGCTTCTTCACTTTAGCCTTCTTCTTGGTTGGCTCAGTGATGGGCAGTGCTGTCTGGTTCGGGTCGCCGGGCTTGCGCTTTTTGATGCCAGCTTGCTCGGCATACTCCCAGAACTCTGAGAGCAGGCGTTTTTCGCGCTGAGCTTCCACATCGATCGCGTTCTTCGGATCAGGCACATACCAGCGGTCTTTGCCTTTCGCCTTCAGCGCTGCGTCGCCTTTCTCTTTCTTACGCATGTCTTTGAAGTTGGTCGAGAGGTAGCCGTGGATCTGCCCGGGCACTTCCTTCTCTCCATCGTATTTGATGAAATTCTGCTCCAGCAAGAGCGCTAGTTCAGGACGTGATTCAAACTTCTTCCAACTCGCAGAAAGCTGCTGCATGAACTCCGGGTGCAACCCTTGGTAGGTGGAGGGCTTGTCTTTGAGAAATTGTCGCAGCCAATTGATCGCGGACTTCTCATCGTCCACGAAGATACTCAGCTGCCCAGTGTGCTCCATCTGCGCGGCCTTTTTATCGTATTCCGCCACCTGCTCATGCAGGAAGACCATCCCATCGCGTTCGGGGAACTTTTCGGCCAGTGCCGCCTGAAACTCACCCGATGACAATGGAACCGGTGTGTTATGCCCAATATAGAAAGCCACCATACGGTCGTAAAGAATACGCGGATCGCGCTCCGCGATACGTTCGAGTTGTCCTGCTCGTGGTTTAACAACAGGCAAGTGCTTCAGATGCGAAAGCATGAAATCCCAGACGCCTTCAAGGGAATCACCGTGTTTCTTGAAGCTTAGCTCTAATTGGCTGTCAGGCTTGTAGGCACTGATTACGAGATCTTGCTTTACAGCTGTCGTTGTTGTCACGGCCTTAAATGATCCTTGTTTTTTGTCTAAACCAGCAACATTGGCGATGATAAATCCAGCTTCATTCAGAGCAGATTGAATACTATTCCAGACTAAAGAACTAGTGTTCGAAAACTCTACTGTCATCCATCGACCGGGCTTCAAAACGCGATACGCCTCGCGATAACAAAGCGCCATCAATCCTCTATAATCATCTAATGTTTTATTTTGATGATTATTCTCGATAGCCTCCTGTGCTATATTCGTCTCAACCTTCAACCAAGATTCCCATAACGAGTTCAGCTCAGAATAATTTATATTGGCACCAAATGGTGGATCTAAAAAAAGATAGTCGGAACTCGAATCAGGAAAAGTAGACAGGTCTCCCATTGACGATGAAAAAAGCAAGTTCGCGCCCCGCTCTCTCTTAGTCGTATAGGATCGAACAAATGCTTTAATCCTGTTTCTCAAAGCAAAAATAGTTCGTTTTTCCACCGAAAAGCTAGGAACATATAATGTCCCAGATAGCCCGGGAATAAATGGACCGCCTCCTCCCTTGAAGTAATAGCCAATTTTAACACGGGCCATTTTAGACACATCAGAAGTGACTCCAGTCAGAAGGCTTAAATACCTAATGTCTGTTATTTTCTCAGCAAACCGACCGATAGAAATCAAATTCCGGACGGTGAAGAAATGATGAGCATGACTAAAACCATGGGAGCCTAATGGTTGCCTAGTATTTGATCCTCCCGGCAGTTCTTTCAAAGGAATCCAGCTAGGGAGTGTCTCGTTTGAAATCCGTCCTATCAGGCTCAAGTCGTCATTATCTGGCTTTTTCTTATATCGTTTATTCCCAATCGCATAATCAATAACAACGGGAATTTGTTTCCCGACCTTCATCGTCTGTTTGGTCATTGGGTCAAAAGTGGTGACCCAGACTCGACTCATGGAGCGCTTGTTCACCTCTGAGTTACATGATGGGCAACAAAAGGAAGACTTCACTTTCCCCTCTTTTTCATCAAGGGCTTCATCCCAAAGAATAATTTCCTCACCGCATTCACCACATGAAAGAACATCTGACCAAACTGTGTGATTTATCTTACCAATGCTTCCATCCGTATGTTTCGTTTCATACATCCAGCCACACTCAGCTTCGACTTCATCCAAGATGCGCGTGGCTTCCTGTTCAAAAACATCGACGTCCACCGGAGTATTATAATTATAAGCGATAAAGGTGGCTGCGGGTGACAAATCATTTAGGACGGCACGCCGAGCTCCCAGCTTCGAAAAAGCGTTCCCTTCTTCGTTGTAGATAATGCCCTTCGGGTCGACACGATAGCCCAGCTCCCGCACTTCCTTTTCATCGCCACAGAGCTGCGCAGCAACACCCGTCATCCCCGTGCCACAGAAGCCATCAAAGACGACATCCCCAGGGTTGGTGTAGTGAAGGATGTAGCGCATGATCGCTCGATGCGGCACCTTGGTGTGGTAGCTATGGGCATTGTAAATCGGGTGATTCTTCCCCTCACTCACATCCGCTGCAAAGGGCTCGCGGTGGTATTTCTCCTTCGGATCATACGGACGCCCATAAGCCTTAATAAAATCACCAATCCATGGATTCGGGCAGGCGGTGTAATACGGCGGATCGGATAGATTCAAAATGTCCTCATCCTCCCCAATCGGAAAGCCCTCGATCTTGCGAAACTCCGGATCTTTAAGCTTCTCACGTAACAACTCGGTATAATGCGCCCGCCGCGCAGCGTCGGACTCAAAGGTCTGCCCCAGGCATTCCACCGGCCCGGATTTCTTGTTTGTCGATAATTCTAAATTGGATTGGTTACTCATGGTCTAAAATGTGGTGCTTATGCATTTGGATTTAAAGTATTTGATGGCTGAACATTCAGTAGCTCTAGGAGTCGTGCACGGATGTGTGCCTTCCTCGCGTCTTACGAGGTTACTCACCCTTCTGCTCTGAGCCCAAGACCAAGCGCACTTTGCCGCGGTCCTGACCTTTAACGAGGCCATCGAGGTAAGTCGCAAAGCGCTCCTTGAAATCATCGATCGTCGTCGCAGCGCCACTGGGGAAAAGTGCCGCCTCAATTGCCTTCGGGCTAACCACCACACGACTCAGCCCGGACAGTGCTTGTTGAACGGCTTTGATGAAGTCGGCATCCAAATCAACAGGCAATTCCTTGTCTGCCATAAAGGCTTCGAGCTGCTTGCGAGCCTTCGCATCGATTAGCTTCAAGTTGTCCTGCGTGACCGGATCGTCGAATTCATTCAGCAGTGCATTGGTCCATGCATTATGGGTGCCTTCAATGGATTGCTGTAAATTATTGAGTCGCTGCTCCGCAGACACGCCATCTGGACTCTCCATCGCTGGATAGAACTCACCTGCGACTGGGTTCGCATCAAGATCTTCGCGCGTAATATTATCGCCCGTCTTCAACTTGCCGAACTCCTCCTGGATATCAGTGAGCTGTGAGACATTCATAGTCGCGATTGATGCCAAGGTCTTGAGTTGTACAAACTTCAATTCACCTAGTAAGGCTTGCTTGCGCTTATCCAAGTGCAAGTCGAGACGACTATGCCGATAGGCTTCGAGATAGATATCGATATACTCCTTTTTTAGTGCGTTAAGCTTTTGTAGCACCTTGGTGCGATACTCCGTCGAGCCGCGATTATCAGGCTTGAGCACTGCCTCGCAGACTTCGGCCTTCAAGGCTTTACTCTTCGCACACCATGGATGCCCTTCTGCGAGGACGGACTGGGCATTACTTAAATAGCCAGTATAGTCCGAGATCGAATCTGCAAAGGTTCGAAGTGATTCAATTTCCTTGGTACGCTCCAGCGCTGGGCGATGCGCTTCAATCTCCTCCTGCGAGTATTTAAAATTCTTTAATTTCGCTGGGGTATTGAATGCCTGCAAGCTTTCCAGAAATTGCTTTGCACCGTCGATTTTAGCGGCAGCTTCAGCGATCTCTTCATCCTTCAGCAGCTTGGTGCCCCAAAATGGAATACCTCCGCCAAACTCTTGTCGCATGAGCACTAGCTTCTCAACCTGTTTGTTTAACTCTGTTCCAAGCTGCACAACAGCTCCATTGTCGTTCTGAGTCACTTTAACTGCGAGCCCGGGTGCTAGATCTAGCAATTCATATAAGGCCTTGATCGCTGGGACATTCCAGTCCTTAGGCTGCTTCAAATGCTTAAACTCTGCTAAGTCGCGCACGGAGCGGGTGGAAAGCTCAGCAAGGTCAGTGGCGCTAAAGTCCTTACCCGGAATTGAAAGCATTGTCTCTCCCGAGTAGACCATCGCGCCCAAGATCACCACCAAGAGTTCAACTTCTAAGCGGAATTTACCAGATGCGATAAAGTAGTCGATCCCGTCAATACGCTGCACCAACTCACTCCGATTCAGGACTTGGCCATGGCCTTTCTCTGCAATGCACTCGGCAATGAATTTAGCATACAAACTCTGGCGCGGATCAATGCGATCCCCGTCCATCAGCCCGAGGCCATCTAGCACAGCAACACCGGATTGAGTCGGCGGTGTGTGCAATCCACGCAGTGCATCTTGAACCGCTTGCTCGATATTGCCATTGCGGCCAAAGGTCAGCTGCCGTGTGAACTTCGGGTATTCCCCGCAGATATCCTCGAAATGACCGTTTAAACGATTCGATGCAGCAAGAAAGACTTGTTCACGAGTGGTTTTACCAGACGCATTTTCACCCGTAAGCGCTTGCGAAAGGCTCTTGGTATTCCCCTGATAGCTTACCTGCACTTTACTTAAGAAGTTATCCCGCAACCAGCGTGATAGCTCCTTGAAGTATTGCTCCACCTTTTTTGCGTATTCTAGCTTCTTGCTGCCACTGGCATTGGCTCGTAGCGTAGTGGCTGCGGCATAGCGCCCCAGAGCTGCGCGGAATTTTTCATCTTTCGCATCCACCCGAAAGAACACCTCATCGGCACGCTTCTCATCTTTGAACTTCGGTGGATTAATGATCTGCGGGAAGTAGACATAGAAATCGCGTGGCGGTTGTGCGGTCGAACGCTCACTAGGCACACCAAAGAAAAGCCATCCCAACTTGGTAACGTTCTTATCCTTCCATGGCATCGCACTCTCCCAAATACGAAACCCGCTAAACTCGGATGCATCCGTCGCTTCCATTACCTGTGCGAGCACATCGAAATAGGCGATATCCAGACTTTCATCATCGAGACTTTCGACGCGTTTTTCGATCAGCGCGTCAAAGTCTTCGGTCTTTTTAAGATCCAAGAACCATTGCCGGTTATCGTCGTTCTGCGAAATGAACTGACCACTGACAGAGTTCTTAATTTCTTTCAGCGTAACATCGACTAGCGTCAGCAAATCTTCAGATGGATCAGCGCCGCCCATCTCCGCCACTAAAGGGTGATAAATGCAGAGTTGGTCGCGAATCTCCTCGGGAGTCATGCCGAGCGGTGCATTAATATTTGACGTCGTGAGACGATGCACGGCCAGACCGTCGACGATACGCATCGCCATGCCTTTATATTGTTTACGATTCTTAGGGAAGCCGGTCTCGACTTTCGAGCTCAAGAGATCGGCGCACTCCATCGTGGCCTTCAAATCATCGTTGGCTCGGAATTGTGGATTATCCTTGATGTAAGACCAGAAGCTATCGAGTGCCAGCAACCCGGGGTAGTCTGTTGGCAATTCCTGATCCGCCATCTTCTCAAAGCGATTCGAAAGCACTTGTAGCACGCCGCGTTGCTCAACAACTGGCAGACGCTCAAAAGTGCTCACATAATTTGGATGCACAGGAAAGAGATCTACAAACTCAGACAGACTCTCTGTCCAGCCCTCATAAAACTTAGCAAATGGCTCCAAGTAGTCACGGATTTTGGCTTTTTGATCCTCTGACTTTTTCAACAAGCGATTCGCAACGACGTAAGTAATGTCTGTCTTTTGAATTCTGATCTGGTCGAAACGGTCTTTGACCCGAGAGAGGCTCTCAGCGACAAATGCAAAGCGATCTGAATCAAAGATCGCTTCCTGCACACCAGCAATGAAGCGAAAGCGAAGATCCTTACAGACTTCACCAATCTCACGAAGAAACCCGAGATCGAGTGTCAGCGCCTGCTGATTGCGTGACCGAAGATAGTCGAGTAACTCGTCAACGACTATCAACAATCCTTTGCCGGGAAAGGCTGTATCAAAGGCAACCATCAGATCCTCGAAAGATGTCTTGTTCTCGGTGATTTTATCGGCCGCAGGAAATTTGAAATCGACCTCCCATTCGCGCAGTTGTTTTTCAATATTTTTAGTGATGATATCACGCAGGCCCATTTCAGTGGCACCGATCTCCATGCGAATCACCTTAAACTGACCCGCTACGGGTTGAGCTGCCTCCTTGACCGCATCGTTGCTGAGGCAATCCAGAAGTTCGCCGTGCTCCGCAACAGCAGAGATGACGGACATCATATGACTCTTACCTGTACCGTAGTTACCGACGACGAGGAGGCCTTTCGCGTCTCCTGGCTGATCAAAACGCATCTGAGGGAAAATAATTCCCTTTAAGCGCTCCGCCATAATGTCTGAGATTACATACGTATCAACGAATGCCTTCGCACGATCTGTCTTGTTGGCATCTCGGAGCTGAATGATACGCTCAATCGGCTCAAATTGGATTAGGTCGTTATATTTCATACTAAATTATTGGTTGGAACGATGATGAAGGTATCTTCCTTGGTATATTTAAATTCTTCGTAAGCAGGATGGCCTTTGATCCCATAATACAGATGAGAGGCGTCGAATGATCCATTCCATGTGGCAACGATCAGACGGCGAGTAGATAGGCTCTTTAATAATGCCAAAGGGTTGAGTCGTATTGGTGACTCAAATAGCACCTCCGTATTGTCGATCGCGATACGGGCTGCATCAGTGGCGTCAACAAGATCAATCGCAACCTCCTCAGCCTCAGCTGCGCGTAGATGCGCAGGCTTGGTTGAGAGTTCACGGCTAAATGCCTTCCCAAAGTTTAGATGCGTGAAATTATAATCCGATGTTTCCTTCAGCACTGTTGACTTCCCTGAGCCTGTTGGCCCGACAATCAATATCAGCTTATAGTAGCCTGCTTTCGCCTGCTCCAGTGTCGCGCTCCAGTCGGGCTCATTTACAAATAAAGTCATTTAGTGCCTTAGTGCTAAAAATAGACCTAAAAACGGCACACGGAGAAGTATTCTTCGAGTGGGTATATATTTAGTTTAGAGGTAGACATTGTTATGAAATAAAAGAGCACTAGATAACGCTTTCGAGCACTAAATAGATGAATCACTCTAAAATCTCATTATATGAGCGAAATGGGACAATTGCCGTCCTACCCTTTCACTTCAGAGTGATTTAAGGTTAAGGGCAAAAAAAGGAATCAAACGTTTAAGTTAAATGTGCCAACCTCGTCCTTCCTCTGAGGCGATGCTGAGTCACGCAAATAACACCATCTAATCGCCAGACTCGTTATTACATTATTAGCCGGGGTGGCAAAAAGGAGCATTTCCTATTTTAAAACACTGAACGGAGAAGTGGTTAGATGTTTATTTTAAACGTTTGCCCCCTTTTGCAATTCCGCCGTTGTCGTAAGTATCTCTGGGACCACGGTCCTCTACCTCAGGCTGTGCCGCCTGAGCTGTTACACCTGGTCTGGATCTACGTCCGTTGTTATCCTGTACACTTCCAGCAGAGTCAACTTTTGGCCTAGCATTCTCTCGTACGCTGGCTTCGCTCGCCTCAGTTCCTCTAAGAGGTCTGGATCCATAGGTAGCCCATTCAGGTGGTTCAATTCCTTCTGAGAGTATTTGTTGTCTTGCTGATTCTGCATCGGTAGAACTATACCATATTTTTTCATATTTGTCTAGGGGGCCCAACAGGGGTCATGTCATTACCTTTGCAATTACCAGTATTTAGTCAGTGATTAAACTATCAAAATAGCTCCCCTCGCAGGGTCCAAACGCCGCATACATTAAACGCATTTATCCAATCACTTTTTAAGAAAGGGCAAAAAAAGGGGGCAAACGTTTAAGATAAATGTGCCTACCTCGTCCTTCCTCTGAGGCGATGCTGAGTCACGCAAATAACACCATCTAATCGCCAGACTCGTTATCACATTATTAGCCGAGCAACTACCCAACGAGCATTTCCTATTTTAAAATACTGAACGGAAAAGTGTTTAGATGTTTATTTTAAACGTTTGCCTCCTTCTGCAATCCCAACGGTATAATAATCCCTGAAGGTGAGGGCTACGGATTATTCCTCAATGCCCGCCCGAGGGTTTCCGAAATTCCGACTAAATCCTCACGCTGCTTGCGGCGGGCCAGCACCAGTGATCGACGCGCTGATTTAAGCTCAGGCAGATCGAAGGCGGTAAATTGCTGCTCGCTCAAATGGGTGTTGGCGAATTCGGGTAGGATCGCGGCGAAGGACTTTGTCCGAACTGCTTCAAGCGCCTGAGAGAAGGAAGTTGTTTCAACGCCGACATTCAGCTCGATGCCGCGTGCGGTTAGTTCGTCGTTGAGCTTTTTACGAAAGGTGCCTCCGGCGGTCAGTGCCATCGGCAGGACTGAAAGTAACTGCGGTGAACGCGTCACGCCCTTGGGTATCAGCTTGCGGGGAGCCCAGAGTCGATAGCCATAGCTGCCAATCACATCGCCAGTTAAGCGCGGCGTCAGGGCATTGTCGCGCAGGATCGCCAAGTCCAGTTCGCCGTCTTCAAGCTGCTGCACGAGCTGATCCGTGCGTCCGCCGACTACACTCAGCTCAAAGCTTTCTTGCTTCAAGTCTGACAGTGCAGGAATGAGCAACCACTCCAACACACTGCCACCCGCGCCGACACTGAGCCGACGTTTGTGGCCCGCGTAGCCCTCCTTGTAGTCTTCCCATAGGCGAAAGGCTTCACGCGTCCTACGGGCTAAGTCACGCCCAGCATCGGTCAATTCGATCCCGCGTCCTGCTCGGCGTGTCAGCTTCACCGCAAAGAAGGTTTCAAGCTCTTTGATCTGCCGCGAGAGGAGTGCCTGCCGTGAGTCCACACCTTTTGCGACCTTTGCAATACTGCCCGCTTCGGCGACTTCCAAAAAGCCAGCCAGCCGATCCAAGGATAAACCATTTTCAGATAGTAAACTCATTAGTAACTATAAAGTAATGTAAACTACAATTATAGCAAGTGCACAGTTATTCTAATTATGTTATCTTATATATGAAAGGAAACCAAAGATTATGAAAATAAATACAAAACAAAAGCCCGCCTATGACATCATCGGCGACATCCACGGCCACGCCGACGAGCTCGAAATCCTGCTCGACGAACTAGGCTACAACGAAAACAACGGCCACTACCGTCACCCTCAAGGGCGCAAGGTCGTGTTCCTCGGGGACTACATTGACCGCGGTCCGAAAATCCGCCGCAGCCTGCAAATCGTTCGCGGCATGATCGATGCGGGCGAGGCACATGGCATCCTCGGCAACCACGAGGTCAATGCGCTGCGCTTCCATACCAGCGATGGCAATGGAGGCCATTTGCGCAAAAACAAGAAAGAGAATGTTAAGCAGCACCAGGCGACGCTCAGCCAAATCGCGGAACCCTTTCCCGATGAATGGAGAGACTGGATGGACTGGTTCGCAGGATTACCGCTCTGGCTCGACCTCGGTCCGATCCGTGCGGTCCACGCCTCATGGAACAGCGAAGTCAAAAGCCAGCTCAAGGAAATCGGCAAGCTCGAAGGCGAGACCCTCCGCACCCACAGCATCAAGAAGACGGTTCCCTACGAACGGATTAGCGCAATCATCAATGGCCCCGAAGCAATCCTTCCGGAGGGATTCTGGCATGAGACTGACGACGGTAAAAAACGGACGGAGTTTCGGGTCAAATGGTGGAAGTCACTAGAGGGCAAGAAATGCGACGATATCGTGTTTCATAATAGCAACACAGCCATGCCAGATCTTCTTCCGGCTGAATTACCAGTTACCACGCCATTCACTCAAGACGCACCGATCACTTTCTTCGGCCACTACGCCATCATGAAAAATAAACCTGGGCCGATCTTGGACAATCTAGCCTGCCTCGACTATGGGGCAGGCAAAGGCGGCCAGCTGGTTGCTTACTCCTGGGACGGCGAAGCAAAGCTCGACGACTCCAAATTCACCTCAACCCCACAACGAAAGGACAACAATGACTGAGAAAATAGAAATCACCCAAGGCTACCGTGTGATGGTCGACGACAACTTCCACTACATGGATGAGAGCTATCGCGAATGCGCTGGCACATTCCAAAACTACGAAGATGCGTTAGCAGTTGCTAAGAATATCACTCTTGAATCTGTGATCGAAAATGAGTCGGACACTGCTGAGGAGACCTTTAAGAATTATAAAGGGTTTGGGAGCGATCCGTTCATTCAGCCCTTTGGAGGAGCGGCACGCCCCGAGGAGAACTATTCGGCATGGACGACCGCGGAGATGCTGGCTCAACTCATCGAAGTGGAACGAGGTTAATTATGAAAAAAGGATATGTATCATGATAGCGAAATTCGACAGTAGTGGCCAGGCGAATACAGCTCACGTGCAGGCTGCCGCACTCCGGCACCTTGGACCAGAAATCGAAGTGACCATGGTTCAGGACAATGCCGATGCGCCTGCGGGCTACGGAGAAACGGTCATTGATAACTGCTGGCGTGCTTACTATGCGCTGCGACAGTCCGAGCACGATCAGGTCGGTGGCGACAGCCCTTACATTCTCATCCAAAAAGTAACCCATCGCGTCGTCGGACGCGGAATAGAAAGCGGCGAATAATCATCAGCGCATACAAGGGGGACAATAAAAAGGGGGCATGGCTTTGATATTTCTAGCATATGTATAGGATCATTACCCTGAGATTTGGATAGAGTTTATGTAGACTTAAGTCTTAATAACGCACAAATCGAATCCTCGCTAATTTATCTTGAAATTAGTGGATAATTAAGTCTAATCTTGAAATTGTAAAAATAATTATAATAATAAAAGGCCCTTTTTGGGATCTAATATAGAAAGAGAAAATTAAATGCTAAAAGAAAAACATAAAGGAGACTTAGATCTTCGAGGGAAAAAATACATGGAATTGCCTCAAGAATTTGAGCTTGATGGAGATTTACGTCTTGAAGGATCCCGGCTTCTCGAATCGTTGCCTAAAAAACTAAAGGTGACAGGTCGCTTATGCCTTGATAATACCCAAATCACTGAATTACCTGAAAATTTAGAGGTGGGGGATGATTTAAACTTAAACTATGTTCCGATTAAATCATTACCAGAGGGGTTAAAAGTTGGTGGAGATTTATTTCTTGGTAACACAAAAATCCACTCATTACCTAAAGGATTAGAAGTTGGGAAGAATATAATTATTAATGGCTCATCGCAGATCGCTAGTAAATATACGGCAGAGGAACTAAAACAAATGTGCGCCGGCGTTAAAGGCGATGTAGAGTACCTTTAGACATTCAAGAAGCGGCTTAACTCGCACTGATGCTCATCGCCCCCATGGGGGCGATGAGCATCACTAAAAAACAGCAATAACCAACTAAGATCTAACTGCCACTGGCCCCAACAATGGGGTCCGCTTCAACAGCGAACGTCAGTGTTGAGGTGGTTGTATTTTTGAGATCCTCTTGCTTCGGTAAGTGGGCTCGCAAGCACCTAACTCACCTTTACATCACTCGCTTGCACTTCATTGTTGATTCCGCCTGTTACATAAAGTGAAGTTTTATGATCTAAGATAGTGGTGCAAATTCTTGCATTTTGAAAGTACTGTTTCCTTAAGCAGCGAAAGATCTTTAGCTAATTCAGGGTCATTGACTGCCCAGTCCATGTGATTACTTGCAAGCCTTCTCAATTGGTACATCGGCGTTTTTCTACCGCGCGGAATTAGTGTCAAGCCGGTCTTAGAGTTCATAATATCCACCTGGAAAATATCTCCCAAATAGGATTCTCTTAAGAACACACTTAAAACACCAATGAATAGCAGCTCCGGGTCTAACTGATTTCGGGCATCATTTACGGCATCATGTATAGCTTGCATGATATCATATTTTATCGATCTTTTGTTTTCGTATGATAGATCATTGGCATCCAATCCGACAACAATCATATCAGCAAGTTGCAACGCTTCTTCCAAGGTAACATTACTTCTTGCAACTGAATATAGTCCCTCAATCTCATTTTTCCCGAATTGTTCATTTCTCATAAATATGTCTCTTTGCAAGCAATAGGTGGTGGCATTATTGGCTGACTCGCAGACCATTTAGTTTTTCGATCGTCAAGTATTTAAAAGTTTCGCACTTAGATAGAAGGCCCAGATCGCGTGGTGAGCTGAAGTACATTTTCCCTATGACTGCTCTTGCTTGGAACTAGGCTGCGGCAAATCTTCAATAAGTCCCTGGATGATTTTGATGCGTTTTTTGAAGTCGGGTTTCTGAATTGTTGCTTCAATCCACTTCCAAACTTTTTCGTTTACTATATCTGCACAAATGGGATCAATGTCGTCCATTTGCATACTTGCCGGTGCTGATAAACTATCGAATGTGACCCATACTGGGTTTTCTCTGAGCTTTCTCTTTCCGCGCTTAAATGGCGTACTTTGTGTTTTGTCGTAAACGTTTTCGACCCAAGCATAGGGCGCGTGTCCACTGATTATTCTGAGCAATGGTTTTTTTCCTCCAAGATAAACCTCTATCAATATATAGCCACCATTCGCCCCCCATGCGTCGCCCACTAAATTTTTTGGAGTATTCCATTCTAGCGGCATGAATCTAAAATAAGTCCGATTGCTCCGCACTTTGCAGATATCTTTGGAACTTACTGCCTTCTCCTGTAAGTATGCAGATAGGATGTCTTGGTGAGCTGGCTTGTGTAAGATAATAGTATCTATCGCCAGCTTGTGTGCATTGTAGATTTTCTGTGCGAGTGTTTGAATGCGACTGTTCTCCATGAATTTCTGTTCCAGAAGGGTGAGGTAATTTTTAATCAATACTGCTGGCTGGGCACCGATACTGCCACTAAATTCTTTGTAGCATGACTTCAGTGCATTGAACACTTGCTCATAGTTTGAGCTGACATATATAGAATCATTCGGATTCTCGTTATGCTTACTAAGCAGTAAATAGAATTTTTTATGTTTAGAATACGCTTGTTCAACGACCTCTCGGTAACGCGATAGTTGATTGGAATGTTGTTTCGAATTAATCTTATTCTCAATTACGATAAGCCATTTTCCATCACTCGTATCTAGGTCTATCAGTAGATCGATATTCTGCCATTCTCGGAGAATTTCAGCTGAATGTATTCGTACCGAGTCGATTTCGACAGCCTCAAGAAATTCATTCTCAGTCTCGTTGGATACGTGCATTAAGTACCTTCGAAGAAACTGATCACGCAGGCCATGTGACTCATTCGGAGTTAATAACCACGCCAAAATGTTTGAGTGCCGAATTTCCATATCCTCGATTCCGAGCACGCGAAAGGTATTGAATTCGCCCAAGAGGCCTTGAAGTTCTCTCAGCTCGTTACAATTGATAACTAGGTCGTTGAGCGCGTCTACTTCTTGTTGTCTAGTCTCTTTCATGTGTATCAGTTAATATTATCCGCGTCTAAGTTAGTCAATGCCCCACCCGGCCTCAATCAGCTCATTCGAACTGCCAAAACACACCTTTTGATTAGACATTTTAACATCAATCTCAAGATGATCTTCCATCAAGTTGGCGACTGTTATTCTGCCGCATCTCCCATCGACACACTTGAGATGCAAGCAGCCATCCATAGGATTGAAAGAGTCAATGTTCTGCAAACAACTTATTGTTCTTTCAACCAAGGAAGGAGACCATTTTTTATCGTTCATAAGTCAATAAGTCTTCTCGCTCAGCCTTGATCATTAAATTATCTCTGCTATGAAACCGCAGCAATCTTCTCTCGATAAATTTGCTCTTTTCAATTCTTTCCAATAGCCGGCTTTGTCGAAATACTCTTCCAGGATATTGCTTATCGCATCCTCTTCACCTTCGCTAATCTCGCTCGCATTTCTGTTGTCGATTTTTAATGTAATATCAAAAGCATAGGAAACCCAATCGAGACGCGCGACAAAAGATAGATCTTTAATCTCCCCGTCACTAATAGCGCTTGAAAGAGCGCTTTCGTTTAGTACTTCACGGCTAATCTTTTTGCAGATTTCCTCTGCTAGGGACGTATCGACATTATCCGCGTCAAAACCATCTTCGGCCTCATCTTCGGCCTCATCATCACCATCGTCATCAAGGATGCCTGCCTCAACGAAATCTGAAGGGTCAAAGAAATCAAATTCTTGAAGCCTAGTTCCAACATGCTTGCAGACTTCGTGGAACAGGTTTGAAATATCGGAGTCTAATTCATCGATCTCTTCCGGTTGCATACTTTCGTCATCCTCGTCCGGAGAAAAAATGCATTCTGGCTCATCTCTGACCACTTTCTCCGCAACCGAAAGCTGGGAGCTTGGTAGCAGTTCATGGTAATATTTATTTTCCCAGAGCAAGTGGTGGATGAGGCTCTGAAGGGAACAATCGTATGTGCCAGTTACGTGATTGAGGTAAAATTTATCATACGCTACACCAGGGCGTACCTTGAAGCTTTCAGAATCGAGAAAATCTTCCCGACTGGCGTTTATAATTGAATCCAATTTAACTTTTAATAAACCAATAATCCTTCCAAACTGATCTCCGCTGCCTACATCGGCTTTTTTCGTAGAGGCTTCACTGTCATCAGTGAGTTGAATGTTACGCCCGTTACTTTTGGGAGTGACAAAACCATCCAAATCGTTTTTCAGCATGTCAATAATTTCAATAGCCTGAGCCTGAAAATCAGGATCCAACAGCTTCTGCTCGTTATCTAAAGGCAATTCATAGATTAGCGTCGACTTGGACTTATTTTTAGCACCACGCTCCAGCTTAAAATACCCTCCAGATTGGATCTCTTTGCGTAGTATTCCACTCTCGTTGGCCCATTTTATGTGCGATTCAGCAGGAAGTGACTTCTCTTTACTATCTGTGCTGAAGGCGACAGCGACCGACTTTTTTTTGACTCGAAGAAAAATGATACAATGGGGAGAGAAGTGAAGATGCCCATAGGGGCGCCCACTGACTCGCTTCAAGCCCGTTTTGTCGTCTATTATTGAGAAAAAATTGTCTAGTATATCCATAGTATCGAGTTGTTAGTTAAAGTGAGAAACATTTCTTAATTTAAAAAGTAGTCAAGTTTTTCATAATTCTGGGGATGGCTCTTATAAATGAATTAGAGTTTATCTATTTTATTGTGCCTTTGAAAAACTTCCACATTTTGACGGTCGCGTAGGTGTCGAGTTTACAGTATTCGAGCATGCGGTCACGTAGTTCTTGTTTGCGCTCAGGTGTGGTATCCGAGTTGATCGCTTCCTTGTAAGCATCGACAGCGGCCATGCCGTTCTGCACCTCTTCTAGGTCTGAATATCTGAGTTCAGAGAGAGCAGGAAGCACTGCTTTTAGGCTCCAGCTGCCCTTTTGTGAGGAGTGATAATAACAGTCCCGAGCAATCGGCAGTAGGTCGTCCAAGCGACCGATGATACTTTCCAACTGTCTGGTATACTCAGGGAACGATTCTGCCAGGCTCTTCAGCACGCCTTTCTCGAATCCGGCATTATAAGCAAAGATCACTCCATCATTACCGCAGTCTTGAATAAGTTGCTCGGCCAGCGCTTTGCGAGGATCGTCACCACTGGTATCGAGGAACTCAGTATGACGTAGTCCGCCGCTCTTGTGGACCAGATGTAGGCTGTATTGAAAGGGGAGCTGCTGATAGGGACGGGTGCCTTTCCAGATCGGAACGGGGAAGGTCACGGTTTCAAAGTCTAGGAAGTAGGTGTGGGTGACTTGGGCTCCGAGTGCGGTTGCCGCGCCTACTGCATCAAAATAGGTCTCACCTGATAGAGTGGCTGCCTTTACCCGTTGTTGAATCAGGTTGAGCTCATCGTCTGGAGTGTCGTGTAGTTCGGTGATTCCACGCCTCTCCCAGTCGCTCACTTTGGCAGTATGAATTCGGGGGAGGATATTTGTCGGGATCTCTGGTTGAGTGACATCTTTCCGGCAGTAGTCGTAGAATCCGCAGGTGAAAGGTTCGCGGCAATGGCCGCCGATCTTGATAATTGGTTCGACTTCCTGTGCCGCGGTGGATTGCGCGTCCGCAATCCACAGTTCCACCTCCGCGTGCCGGCCTTTCGCTTCTTCAGTCAAATCTTCCACATGCAACAGGCCATCGTAGTTCTCATCCCCGGGATAGATGAACTGATTGTTGATGTGTGCAACGCCCACCTTCGATAGCGCGAGTCCACTGCGTTCGGCGATGTAGGTCTGAATCGCGACATCATCACGGTGGTAGTCTTTCACGCTGGTCGAAGACTTAACCTCGATCATCTGCCAGCGTAGAGCAGCAGATGCAAAGTCCGGCAGCATGATATCCGCAATGGCGAGTGAACCTGGGATACTAAACAACGCCTCGAAGATAAGTCCCTTTCCAGTTTGCAGCAATGCCTCAGTTTGAGCCGCAGATTCATCCCAGCCAATATCAATGGGATCTACGTTGATGCCAGTTCCGTCAGGATCAAAAACCCTCTGCGCAATGTCACCCACCTGATTGCCAATGTTAAAGGCTGCTTGCGAACCGCTATCATCTATGAGCCCGGGCTTCTTGAGCTCAAGCCATAACCGCTTCGGGCATTGTCGGAAGGCGATGAGTTTTGATTTAGAAAGTTTGTGCATGGTGAAAGTCACTGCTACGATTAAGAAACTCGGGTCCCCTTGCGGAAAATAGATGGCTAAAATATGGTGACCTCCAAGTAGCAATCAAGAGTGAAAATTCGCGCTTTGGAACTAATTATAACGCTTTTCGGGGTGTACAATGGGGTCGGGGTCAAAAAAGGGGTTAAACGCACATCATAAAGATCTGACATACAGCACCGAACACAGCTTGAGAAATTGAAGAGTCGGGCAGCATGACGCGAGAAATCAGAAGAGGGCATGGCATAAATGCCAACTTGAATTGTTACCGATGTCCTTAGAAGATCTGTTACCTAAGTCGTCTCGGATCACACCGCACTTTGCCAACTGGAACGGCTGAACTGCAAACCCAGACTACTCGTCAGTTATGACGATGCGCATAAACGCTTGCTTGGGCTTTGGACCTTTGGCTTTGAAATAATGCGTTTCGGTGCCGTCGGCATTTTGCGTGGGGATGCCGTAGGGCTCAATGTAGAAGAGGCCTTCATTCCACGTATCGAGCCCCTTCGAGTATTGGGGGATGATATTGAACCCACCAAGCGCCTCTGGATTTAAGCGGATGCCAATGATAAAGAAGCCTTGGCCTAGATTCTCTGTTGCTATCTCAATGATTCCAAAGTTGTCCGACACCAGCGGATCACGCCCGTAAAGAAATTCTAAGCGATTAGAGAGTCCGTCGCCGTCGGTATCTTCAGACCCAATCCCTGCATGGATGTCCCCGAAGTATTCCAGCTCCCAGGCATTCGGCAGGCCGTCGTTATCCGTATCCAGCGGCGTGGGATCAGTCGTATCTATCGTAAACAGGCCGCCAACGGCAGTCAGCAGCGTGAAGGGCCGTGTCAGCGAATCAGAATCACGCGTGTCTATTGTAAATGCCCCAGACGTGACGTAGGTCGAACCGTCCGCAGTCGTATCAATCGTAAACAAGCCAGAGATTTCGTATTGCGCTAATGAAGGTCGCGCCACCTCGTCGTCATCACGGGTGTCGATGGTGAACGTGCCCGTGAGCCCCAACCGATAGACCGACGGTCGCACAACCGTATCGTCATCTCGCGTATCGATCACAAATTGTCCCGATTGAGCGATGCGCAAGGTGTGCGGACGCGCCACCGAATCCAGATCACGCGTATCAATCGTAAACGTGCCCGAGAGGCCCACCGAGCTCCCCTGATCCCCCGTGTAATAGATCGCCGCCCCCGCGATGAGGGCGAGTCCAAGAAGACCAAGGCTGACTTTACGTCGCTTATTCAAGGAGCAGCGCTCAAAGGGTTAGCGGCTGCGAACAGTGCGGAAGCCTATGAAGACGATAGCTGCGGTATCGTCTAGGTAGCTATAAGGGTAACCCCCGTTAATCATGGGCTTAGCAGCCGTTAAATAGTTGCTGTAATTGCTAAAATTCACGCCGTAAACGGCTCTAGAACGCCCTAATCCAGAATTTGGACCTTTTGAATTATCGTCTTGCGACTCATCAAGGCTATACCAGTTGGTAAATTCTCGATCCCAACACCATTCAGTAACATTTCCAAATGTATCGTATATTTCATAGCCGTTGACCATATCGACTCCCGATGGAGTTTGATTCCCGTCGTAGTATCCAACTGGTGTGGTAGTCAGTTGGTTTGAAGAATTAGCGTCCCAGGGATCACCGCTGTTTCGATAATTTCCAAAGCTCCCATTGATGTGATCAGTTGAACTTCCTCCGCTACTCGGCCAGGGGAAAAAGTTACTGCCCTCATTGCCTCCCCAGTAAGCTTTTAGCCATTCTGCCCGCGTCGGTAAACGATAGCCATCCGCGCCCCAATCCACCCAATTGTTGTCGAGTGCGCTAAGCCCCGTCCGATAAATCGTCGTTTTTCCCGCATCCGTATAGTAGCAAGGTGTCAGGCCTTCTTTCTGGCTACGTGCGTTGCACCACTTCACCGCGTCATGCCAGTTGATGTTAACCACCGGGTGATCGGAAGCCGTTGCCACCCCTGCATTGTCAAAGACATAGCCATTAGTAATTGCCCAACTATAAACAGTATCCCACTCAGCCTTACTCACCTCAGTCTTATCCATGAAAAAGGCACTGGAGTAGATCTCCTTGCCGGGATTTGAGAACCCTGCTGGCACAAAAGCCATGGAAGCGATGGGGGGCGTGGTCGCGGCGTCGTCAGCCAGAATACGCACCTTACCCTGTGTGGTATAGTTGCGGTTCCAATCGGCCCCCGCGTTCCAGACGATGTGATTACTGCTGCCCGGTGTGACGTTGAAGTTCACATCACCCGTTAGAGTGCGCGCGGGGATGTTCCAAGAGCTTCCCGCATTCGATGAGAGTTGCACCGCCACGGTGAGCGAATCGTTTTCCGCATCGGTCACATCATAGTAGATGTCTACCAGCTTGGTGCCCGACCTTTGAACGGCGGTTATGTTCGAAACTTCGGGCGCAGCGGCGAATGAGAGGGATGCTGAGGCGAAAACAAGCAGAGGTAAATAGACTTTCATTTCGCTAACGTAGTTAAAGTATAAGTTCCTGTCTATTTAAAACAACGTCATTCTGGCATAGTTTAGGCACAGGCTATTCCCAAAAAAGATCGGCTAGATCGACGCTCTTGAAAATAAAAGCGGTCAAACGCACATCCGAGCGGGGCGACCACCCTCGTATAAAGATTCACGCTAACTCAACGATTTGCATGCGCTCCTTTTTCCACGTATGCGCTGTGCCGACGGAAACACCTGCCGCCCGCGCGAGCTTTGAACAGGATAGCTTTGGACTCTCCGCCAGGATCTTCATTGCCAGCGTGCGCCGCTGGTCAGGAATGCCCTTGGAACCCTTGGGACGGCCAAGCTTCACTCCGCGTCGTCTCGCAGCCTCTAGGCCCGCCAAGGTGCGGTCGCTTATCATGGAGCGTTCAAACTCCGCAACGGCCATGAGGACGTGCATTTGCAACCGCGCGGCGGGGTTGCTGTCAGTGGTGTCGATGCCCTGGCCGCAAACGATGAGTCCGACGCCGCAACTATCCAACTCGCCGATCAGTTGAGCGAGGTGGGGGAGGGAGCGGCCAAGGCGGTCGAGCTTGAAGCAGATCACCGCCTCAAACTCACGACGACGCACGCCAGCCATCATCTTATCCAGCGCTTGCCGCGAGAACTTCGCGCCGGATGTATGATCCTCGAAAATGACTGGCTCGTATCCCCGCGCCCTTGCCACGCGTTCGGTGTCAGCTCGCTGAGAATTGACGGATTGATCTTTAGTCGAGACGCGGAGGTAGATGGCTGCTTTCACTCCTTACACTACGCAGCGGCGGCGAATCATCAACGTGCTACATTCAATTAAACGAACGTTTATGCTGAATGTTTTGGACACAGTCCTAGCGCGGTAGCGAAGCCTAGTTTTTGCCACCCCCATTGTTTGAACCCTCGGCGCGTAGCTGTTGGTCAAGCTCGGTCAACGACTCCAACAGCGACCGAAGGAGCGCGGGCGATTGCTTGGCCTTCTCCATCAAGTCCTCTTGCGTCATGATCTTCTTCGATACGATCTCTTGCCGCTTCACTGGCATTCCCTCCACGGTGTTCAACCTCGCCCGGCCTCGGTTCCTTTTTTGTTGCGACCGAGTCGCACGATTCTAGAGGTTTTTGGGCGATCTTCGGCTCGTGCGCGCGCGTAGCCCCCCTTCGATCTTACCTCTCCTTTTTTCTGCGTTATTTGCCTCCATCATATTCGGCCTCCTGTTGCGTCCGGCCCTCACGTTTAGCAACACGCAGTGCTGCTGCGGGAGCGTCGAACTTCGGAAAGCTATCATGTATAAGTCCTGATGCGGATTTGTACACCTGTCCGTTCGAATCGACATATTTGTGATCTTCCTCGGTGAAGGTCAGTGTCATGTGGGGGTCGAGTGGGTGTGAAATCTCTATTGTTTCTGGCATGATTGTGTCGGGTGAGTCGGTGAGACGGGGCAAAAGCCCATTGTGGTAGGCCTGTATTATATATATGCTCCTCCTCCTCTTACTAAACCTTAGTAGTAGTAGTCACAGTAGTCACAGTGTCCTTTATTAGTGTTAATGGGCCTTTGGGCTGTGTCGGGGCAAATTTTACCCATGGCACGGTCGGCACACTTTTCTTATTTTGGATTTGTTAATGTCGCTTGGACGGCGTCACAGGTGTCACACTCGTCACAATTATTGGATTAGATTTATCAATGCCGCTCGGACGGCGTCACACTCGTCACGCCCGTCACAGGAAAAAGAGGTAATCGCGAAGCTGTGACACCCTGGTTCGTCGCACTACTCAATATTAGTGGATTCAAATTGGTGCGGCTTCTTGCCCTTGAGTCCGATGATGGCATCCACTACGTCGTCAGTGCGCGTTAAATCTCCGCGCCATAATATCCCACGCCGTTGCGTCCGCTTGCCGCTCTCGCCGAATCGTATGCGCTCCATCCGCGCGTCAAAACGCTTGGTGTGCTTGTTGGTCGAGAAGCCTCGAAGCTGTTGCATGAGAGCACCGCGCATTTCATCATGGCTAAATATCTCACGCATCCACTCTTCGGCGAGCGTGCCAAGGATAAAGATGTTTTGCGATAGAGGATCGACGCGTAGATTCATGTCGCGCTGCATCATCGTTTCAAACTCTTCCTCGGTCCTTGCCGCGAACTCGGCCTCGACGTTCGCATCCGTACGCGCAGTAACGAGCGTTTGCATTGCGGCCTCATACTCATCGCGATTCTCGCAGCATGGTCGCAAGATAGTCTCTTCGAACTCAGGAAAGCGAGTGCGAGGTTCATCGGTAATATCCGAGCCTTGTTTCAGCATCCCGATAATGTCGGCGATGATTTGCAGGCGATTGGCTTTTATGAAGCGAAGAATATCCTTCTTCCACGTCGATGAACGCTTGGGCATCTTGAACTTAATGAAAAAACAGCGGTCGCTCAGGTCATTATCGAGTGTCGCATTGTTGGCAGTGATTGCATAGGTGAGATTATTCGGCCGAGATTCTTCGCCGCGTCCGTATGGTGCTTTGCCCGATATGAATTCGGCAGTCATCATGTCAGCCAGCTCAGCGCATTCGAATTTGCCAATCACGTTGTCGATCAGAAGCACGCGGGCTAAGCGCCCATTGGTCGAAACAACACGCTTAGTCAATTCCTCGATGTTGGTCTTTAGCTGCTGCTTGTTGGTTTTGATCATTTTGCCGCCATACAGCTTGTCGATCAGTTCGACGGTGGTGGTCTTACCTACACCCGCGCCATCAATCGAATCCATCAGCCACGACGGGCGCGGGATGCCTTCGACATACCAGAGCGGCGCACAGATGAACGCCTTGAGCATCGTCTTGTAAGCATCGTTGGCAGGCGCGAACATACCCACGAACTCATGAAAGTATCGAAAGCCCTCTGATGGTTCCGGCAACTCGTCGTGTGCGTAATAGACATTGTCGCGCTTAGGCCAGTCGGGCACATTGCTAATTGACTGGAAGATGAAGGCGTCGGCGATCAGCGCGGAAAACACATCTTCACGCGTAACAAATCCTTCGCCCACCTTAAAGTGTATCGTTTGATCACCCTTGCGCGCCATCCATGCAATAACGTCGGACGGTTTGTACATATAATGAATGTCTTTACTTTCACGGTCGTGATCAAACAGCACACGCGGCCCTGTGCCGACGCGATGTGGAAAGCCCAGGAAGCGGGCCTTAATATCCTTCACAAATTCATTCAACTTGCGCGGCACTTTCACGCGCCTGACCTCATCGCCAATTTTCCTGTCTACCAAGATGTAATTGAAGAGCGGTTGCTTGTTCGCGAGCTTTGCTGATTCTATGAGCGCGTCGATAGGTGTCAGTGTTGCGAGATCAACCAATGGCGTGGCAGTTGCCATATCGAAGAGTTGTTTAGCGGTGCCACCTGCGCGCACCCAATCAGTCACGTCGCCTTTAGGTTCGGATGACGGGCAGATGACCACGATGCGCTCGGCAACTTCCTTGAGTTCGCGCGTAACACGATCGGCATGGGCGATGCCAGCGTCATCATTGTCGCGGCAGATGATGACGGCCTTGCCTTTAAAATACTCAGCGTATTCGGGGCGCCACTTGTCGGCACCCCCACAATTGGTCGTCGCTGCGACTTTGAGACCGTCGATCAATGTGTCGGCATCCTTCTCGCCTTCGACAACGATGACATATCCTGAATTAAGCCAATCCGCTCTGCGGTATAGAATCGGAGTTGTATCGCGCAATCCCCAGCCAGCCGGAGTGCCTTGCATAAACTCTTTAGGCTTATCGGCATGCTCAAAGCGTGAGACGAAATGCACCAAGTTGCCATCGAGGTCTTCGTATGAATAGCGCTTGATTTCCTTAAAGCCCTGGCTGATTAGTTCGTCATAGCGCGCGGACACCATCGGAGCGGCTTGCATCACCACGTCGGTCTTTAAGCCAAGCCAATCGCCGAGCCAGTTTTGCGCCGACTGGATGTTGTCACTAAACTTCGCCAGTGCGCACAATTGCAGTAAGCCGCCACCCTCTTTGGTCTTGTGGTCGTACCATCCGTCCTTTTTTAGTGCGACGTTATAGCCATCGCCACCGCGCCACACTGCTTGGCAGCGCCCCTCGCGGTTAATTGTAAGGCCAAGCACAGTTGTAACGAACTGGATGCAGTCGCCCGCTTGGGTGATTTCGTCGAAGTCATAGAATTTCATTACTGACTCCCCCCTTCTATCAGTGATTCTAAATGCACTGAAAGTGAGGCCGCTTGTATCAGCCGAATACCACGAATCTGACCCGGCTTACGCAGCGACACACTCTTCACTGGCGGGTCATAATGATTCGCGGGGCTTGGCAAGATCAGCTCATTTAAAGCAGACCTTGAAAGACCGGTTAAAGCACATCGCTCACCGCTCTTGGGCAGACGGAGCCATTCTGGGCGAGCCGTCGAAGTTATTTTGTATTTGGCGTTGTTTGCAGTCATCTTGAAACAACTGAAATACGCGATAGCTGAAATAGACAACTCGCCCCCTCTACCTTAAAAAAAACTTTTTTTTAGGTAGATTTCTTTTTCTTCACTCGGCCCGTAAATGCAGACTTTAATCTGGTTTTCGCACGCTCGATAATATCCGATGGGGTCACTTTAACCCCCGAACCAATGACCTCCGATATTTTCTCCTGCAACCGTAAGCATTCGATCTCAGTATTGTGGTTTTCAGCAAATTTCAGCTCACGCTTAAGCTTAGCTACCCTTTTATGTTTTCGTCCCTCAGCACGCAGCAGAGCACCGTCACCTACGATCTCTAAAATAAGTTGATCATGCACTAGTGATTCCTCTCCGCCCCTTTCATGCACCAACGCATCCCACGCGACATTAAACCACTCCAACTTCGAGTCTTGATCTAGATCAGCTAGCTGGTGCGCATCGTGCCGCCAAGCGGGAATTCCGTCGGCACCATCACCCTCAATATCCTTCAAATAATTACAGCGTGCCCCTTCAATCTCGCGGAACATTTGAATGACGACATTCAACGTGAGGCTATCCAGGTTTGATCCTTTGAACGTAATCGGCGAACCCTCTCCTTGCTGTATAAGATCCAACATTTTCACATGAGCCTTCTTTGACGCAACGTGTTCAGGGATAAAAGCGGGCCAATCGAGACGCTGACGAGCCCATGGAACCAACACCTCTGGGCGCTTATCTGCAATTTCGTATAAACCGTTAATCCCCATACGAGTGACTTGCTCAAGGTAAGCTCCTCCCAACTGTGCAACTTCAAGATCATCCGACTCCGTTAATGTCCGAAGCTTCGCATAGAGAAGATCGAAGCCCTGCATGATTTGAACCACTTCTTTTTTGTATTTATTCGATTTTATTCCACTCATAATTAACTTACATTCGGGTTAAGAAATACTTGGTATTTTTGAAATTGCGGGACGCTGTGCGCTCACATCCAAGTGAACGTAGCGCCGATGAATCTCGTCACTGGAATGACCGGCCATGGCCTGACGGACATCAGCGGACACATCCACATTGGCTAAGTTGGAAATCATGGAGTGACGCAGCGAATGAAACCCGAGCTTACGAAATGTCCGGCCCTTACCTGTGGCCTTGCGTCCGGTCGCGACGATAATATCCGTTGCATCCATAATAACGTTGAAGGCATTGCTAAGCCCGCCCGCAGACCCCGAGCCTCTCCCCGCCAAACCTGGGAACAATGGAGCCTTTGCGATCCCTTCGGGCTGGCCCTTTAACCACGCGATAATATCAGAGTGCAGCACGACGGCCGTTACAGGGTTCGCCCTGCGCTTGCGACCAGCAGTCTTCTGCTCTAAAAACGTAACCGTCTGCGCCCCCAGATCGATATTCTCCCACAGAAGATTTGCCGCATCATTGAGACGGATACCGGCAAAGAAGCCAAAGAGGATCATACCAGTCCACTCGTCATCCGCCTCTTTCAGCAGCTTTTTCACCTGCTCCCGAGTAAAGGGAAGCCGTTCTTCAACGATTCCATTTAACTTATCCACCGCAAGCGCAGGATTCGTTAACGTGAGCCCCTTGCGATGTGCACTATTCAAAATACTAGAAATCACCGTCAATGCGAAGTCACAGGTCGACGCACTTTTCCCTGATTCGAGTTCAGCATCGCGAAAGCGTTCAATTTCCGAAGGCGACAGGCTTCTGATCGAGGCAGTCCTCCGCGTCTCTGGAAGAAAAACCAGGAATCGATCAACGACTGACTTGTAGCGAGCGACTGTGCTCACTGCGGAGCCGGTCCGCGCCTTGAGCTTTAAGTAGTCTCGAAAGAACTGATCAATCGTCGCCAGATTAAGCGTATCACCCGTCGTCCGCTCAAGCAGGTCACCCCACGTTTTCAAAACAGCAGCCTGCGTAATCTCCCCTGCCCTCGCCTTCCGAGCCACCCGCTCGGTCTCTTCCGCAATCTCACGCGCCTTCTTCCGATTTACTTCCTTCGTCGATCGCTCGACCATCTGCCCAGCCTCATTCAGATAGCGCATCATCCAGTAGGGAGAGCGGGGTTTGCGTCGAATACTTGCCATGGTTACGTTTGCGTGAAAAAAGTTCCCATGAAAGTTCCCATCTGAATCTGTATTTGTCAATGTTTGTATATGTGTAAATCGCTAATAATCAACACATACAGACACTCACAAACATCAAAGATAGACACAGTTGTTCTATCCATTGAACTACGGGAACGAGAATCAGATGCGCCGAACCTAGGCTCCTCGAACAAACGATCAAGCTCAGAGATAGATAAAGCTTAGACTTGGCAAACTGGTGAACATTCGCACA
>Ga0209504_1000391_pt1 | contig 38996 bp, 34 predicted proteins | sample COGITO_mtgs_1005_FD_184791 | JGI IMG/M metagenome (GOLD analysis project Ga0209504, IMG submission 184791) | Pelagic marine microbial communities from North Sea - COGITO_mtgs_100511 (SPAdes) (version 2) | ecosystem: Environmental > Aquatic > Marine > Epipelagic ...
TATATTTAGTAATTTAGTTTTATGAAAAATGGACTATGTAGTATTATTTTTTGGTTAATCCCCATTTGGATATTTTGTCAAAATAATCCTCATATTTCATTATCGAAAGTAACCCCTGATGGAGGGATAGCCTATTCTCAAGTAACATCCATAATTGAAGATAATAAAGGGGTCATGTGGTTTGGCACCAATAACGGCCTGTTTTCCTATAACACTGTTAGAATTAAGAAGTATAATTATTTGGAAAAAGATTTTTCAACTATACCCATTAATAGAATCAATACCCTTTTTAGTGATCATACTGGAAATTTATGGGTGGCTACAGAAAACGGATTATGTTCTTACAATTCTCGAAATGACAATTTTACCAGACATGAGATTAGAAACGAGCTTAATGAAGAAATTGGTCAAGATATCATTTCATTTTTTCAAGATGAACAAAACACCTATTGGCTCTCTGATAAAAAGGGATTTGGAACATATAATCCCGAAACAAAAAGAGTCACCTACCAAAATGTAAACCATAAAACGGACATCGTTAACTACTTAACTATTGGACCTGACCAAACTGTCTGGGTGTTTTATGAAAATGGTGACATATATTTTAAAACTAAAAGCTCAGATCAATTTAGGTTTTTCAAAAAAAGCTTTAAGGATGGCATTAGTTCTGTACTAATTGACGACAATGTCATGTGGGTGGGGTATGGTACGAAAGGACTACTATCGCTTAATCTATCAGATGGTACTACTGCAAAATATTTTGACCCAGACCTATCCAAAATAGGCACCTTTGCAGGTTTTCAAATAAGAAGTTTAATCAAAAATGATAATAATATTTGGGTAGCAACTGAAAAGGGAGTTGCTATAGTCAATAACAATGAGCTAAAACTTTTAATAGACCAGCAAAAACATCCGAACCTACCTCATGACTCTATTTGGTCTTTATATAAAGATTCCAATGCTAACATTTGGATTGGGACTTGGCTTGGAGGTGTGAGTTTTCATAGTGAATACAACAACTCATTCCAACATCACACCCAATCCACTTCAAAAGAATCATTAAGTAGCAATATTATAAGTTGTTTTGCGCAAATACCTAATTCATCAGAAATATTGGTCGGAACTGATGTTGATGATTTGAATCGTTATAACCCAGAAACAAATGATTTTACTAGTTATCCTGTAATTTATAAGGGTGAAACCATTAAGAAAATTAAATCAATAACTTATGATAGGTTCGGCACTTTGTGGGTAGGAACCTATAAAAATGGATTACTGTTTAAAAAAGCAAGACAAAACACATATGAGCGGTTAGAATTACCCTTTGAAGAGGGGCTTCAGGCCTTGAATATACTAGCAACCCAAGAAGGTATATGGGTTAGTAATTTTCCTTTAGGAGTCTATTTTTACAATTTTCAATCTAAGACTTTTACTAATTTCACACATAACCCAATAGACCACAACTCAATATCTAATAATAATGTCAATCATATCATCGAGGATAAAAACAATAATATATGGTTTGCTACTGAAAATGGCCTTAATTTACTAAAAAAAGGGACCTCCAAATTTATTCGTTTTAATAATATTAAAAATAATCACATTAGTATTTCACACAATTTTATTAATCACATCCATGAAGATGAAAAGGGTTTATTATGGTTAGGTAGTAATGGTGAGGGCATCAGTAGATTTAACCCTACGACAGGAGATATTGAAAATTTTACTATGGAAAATGATGGCTATGGCAATGAAATATTTTCAATACTTGAGGATCAAAAACAAAGTTTATGGATAGCTACTGACAATGGACTTTATAAATTCAATGTCCTATCGAATACTATTGAACATTTTGATAGCAATAGGGGCATAAAGAATAATAATTTTTATCCAACCGCAGCACTAAAATCTAATAATGGTGAGCTTTACTTTGGAGGCTCTAATGGCTTGATTAGATTTCAACCAGAAATGATTGTTCCCAACCCAATTCCACCAATTACCACCATCACTCAATTATTTATTAACAACAAAAAGGTTGTTCCAAGTAATGAAAATAGTATCCTTAAAGAAGCTATAAATAATACAACTTCATTAAAATTGAACTACCAACAAAATTCTTTTAGCTTAGAGTTCATCGCCAACAATTATATCCACCCAGAAAAAAACAACTACAAATACAGGTTAAAGAATTTTGACGAAAAATGGATTACAACAAAAAAAAGGGGACAAGCTTTATTTACAAATATCCCAATAGGTAACTATATTTTTGAAGTTAAGGCCTCTAACAATAATGGAATTTGGAATGAAACACCAACCAGAATTTCAATTCAAATCACGCCACCCTTATGGCTAACATGGTATGCCTATTTGTTTTATGTTTTCATTGTTATGACAACACTTTACTTCTTAAGAAAACAAACTATCAATAGACAAAAATTAAAACTGAAACTAAAACTGACACAAATTCGTAGTGAGGCTGAAGAGAAATTACATCAAATGAAGCTTCAGTTTTTTACGGATATTTCCCATGAATTTAGGACCCCATTAACCCTTATAAATGGACCCATAAATCGATTATTAAATGGGAATCCTAAAAATACTGACCTATCCCGTAAGCAGCTAACGCTCATAAAAAACAATACAGACCGTTTATTAAGACTCATCAATCAATTCTTAGATTTTAGAAGAATTGATCAAGGAAAATTAAAACTAAGCCCAATCAATACCGATCTTATTTCATTTTGTAAAAATGTATTTGATTGTTTTGAAGAGCTTGCCAGCCAGCGCAGGTTCAATTATAATTTTATTACAGAATATACAAGCCTTAAAATGGACTTTGATGCTGATAAAATAGATAAAGTGTTGGTGAATGTTTTATCTAATGCCTTTAAAAACACGAGCGACCAAGGAAATATAACTTTAAAAATTAAGAAAAATAAAAAATCGAAATTAAAAGACAACTGGTCTAATTTTTCTACTGGTGAAGAATTGCATAGTGACTTTATAGAAATTAGCATTACAGATTCTGGTTTAGGCATTTCATCAGAAAATTTGCCAAAATTATTTGAACGCTTTTTCCAAATAAAGTACAATAACCAAATTGACGTAAGTGGCACTGGAATAGGGTTGTCTTTAACAACCAACTATATCAATATTCATAACGGTCAATTGCTTGTAAGTAGTCTGAAAGGCGTTGGGACAACATTCTATCTTTATTTACCAATCCATCAACCCAACACTTTTAATGAACATCCCAGCGCAATACTAGATTTAAAATCTTTTGATTACAATTCTGAAACCAATAACTACAATGCACCTGAGGTAAAAAATGATAAAATCATTGACAATCAAGAGTCTCTTATATTAATTGCAGAAGACAACCCTGATTTATTGGAGTTTCTAGAGGATTCCCTCTCTAATCATTTTAGGATAGCAAAATCCAAGAATGGAAAAGAAGCCCTTAGTTTAGCCATGTCGCTTCATCCCGATTTGATTATATCTGATATAATTATGCCTGAAATGGATGGCATTGAATTATGTAAAAGAATAAAACAGGATATTAGAACAAGCCATATACCAGTTATTTTGCTTACAGCTTTGAGCACGGTACAAAATAAAATTTCAGGTATGCAATCTGGAGCGGATGCGTATGTCCCTAAGCCCTTCAATGAGGAGTTTTTGATTTCTCAGATTGATAATCTTTTGAATTCAAGAAAAACACTTCGTTCCTTATTTGCTTCCAAAAAAGAAGAATGGGATGAGGGAGTAAATATTTTGAACATAGATAAGAAGTTGATAGAAAAGGCAATAGATATTGTTGAGAATAATATTTCGAATTATGATTTTACAGTAGAAGATTTTGCTAACAGCTTAAACCTTAGTAGAACACATCTTCACAGAAAACTAAAATCACTTACCAATCAATCAGCTACAGAATTCATCAGGAATATTCGATTGAAACACGCTATAGTTTTAATGAAATCAGGTGATTATCGCATAAATGAAATTGGTTTTGCCGTAGGGTTTAATTCTCATAATTATTTCACTAAAGCTTTTAAAAAACAATATGGAAAATCACCAAGAGATTTTATTAAAGATAATTTTTAAGAAGTAAGAAAATTGCCTAATCTACATCCTTTTTTCAAATTATAAAAAAACTTAATTGATTACTTTTCCAAGTATTAAACCAAAAAATCCAGCCATTGCATGTTTTAATTGCTGATCTCTTTTTTGGTTTCTTAATTTTTCTACTTGTTTTTTAAATGCCTTGTTTATCTGTTTTTCCTTTTTCAGCTCCACAGCTTGGTCGGCATTTATGGCTTTTTGCTCTTTTAACAAAAAGGTTAGCTCATCTTTTTCACGAATTGCTTTATCCGCTCTTTCCATCTCCATCCTTACCCTAAATTCTGCATTTTCGGATTGGACGCTTAATTTAGCATTTTTCTTCTTTTCTTTTCTTAAGTTTTCACCCATTTTTTCTTCTCTAGGTGTGAGTCTGCCAATGAATGCATAAAGACCCTTGAAGCACATTACAATGTTATATAAAAACTCAGATAGTGTCACATTATTTTTTTCAGCCAAACGTTTGAGTATAATCTTCTCTTCAGCTGCTACTTTGAGACTGATGGTCATGTTTCTATATTTTTCATTTTCCATAACTGTAGGATTAATCGTTAATTTTTGTAGGTATACCTCTTAAATCTACCTGAGGTTTACTACAGGTAGACCTCGTCACCTTTATTTTTAATGCCGTTTTCAAGGCATTTTTCAATACAAATATACAAATTTTGTTTCAATTTATTGCAATTTGTAAATAATTTGTTACATTTGTGTAAAGTTTATATATGGACAGCGATTTAGATTTCAAATTAGCCCTTATGGATCAGCGTTACACGCTGCCCAAGTATTTTGGTATTAGCCCACGTATGGTGACTTACTGGAAAGCCAAAGTAGTGCTACCTTTTTTTGATACAGGTAAAAAAAGTAAAATGAATGTACCTCAGGCCCTTTGGGTATGTTTAATACAAGAGCTGAGTGAATTTGGAATAAATACCACAAAACTTGCTGAGCTTGCTAAAATGGTTTGGCATGAGCCACGTAAGAAAGGTTATTTTAAGTCTAAACTTGAAAAACATATTGCTTTGTTGGAAAAGCAAAAAAATGTTGATTCGTCTGTCGAAGTTTTAAAATCTATTTTAAACGATCCGCTTTTACTTCATTTTCATGGAATGGAAATAAACCCATTTACCGATGCTGTTATAGAATGCATTTTGGTAGATAAAAAACCTATGTCATTTTATTACTTTCCTAAAACAGGAGAGTATCATATTAGAGATGGCAATAAAGCCATTACAGAGAAGTTTCTTGATTTAATAAACGACAAAGCTTATATGTGTATTCCTCTTATGCCCTTTATTGAACAGATTGTCTCTGTTGAGTTTCAAAGAGTAAAGAAAGATATTACTTATCTAAATCAAATAGAAAATCAAATACGTGAGATTATTATGTTTAAATCTCCAAAGTATATTGAGCTTCTTGTGGATAACGATAACATCAAACCCCTTATCATTAGAGAGGAACATAAAAAAGCCAAGCAACTGGCGGATTTCTTTTTAAACAACAAACTGCCCAAAACAGCCAAGCTACTAATAGAGCCAAGAGCTCAAGACAATTACAAACTAACCATTTTAACTAAATAGTATGAAAACAACTGTATCACCTAATCGGTCCCTGAGAGTCAAGCCCGAGTTAATCCTAACTCGATATGGACCAAAAAGATCAATATGTATTAAAGAATGATAAATTAACTCAACAAAGAAAAAAAGAAATCAAAGAAAAACTATCTCTTGTATGCAACAGGGATGAAAATATTGATGAAATATTAAATTCATTAGAAGCTTATTGCACTGTTATATTAAACACACTTAAATAAGAACCATGAATACGCTTGAAAAGCTTAAAGAGTTTGCTCCTAAGAAAAACCAGCTTAGACAAAGTAATAATGCAATTATATATACTCGAGTTTCTACAAAGGAACAAGCTGACACCAATACCTCCCTTGAGACGCAGAAGAAGTATTGTGAAAACTATGCTAAATCTAACGGCTACAAAGTAATTGGTTACTTTGGTGGAACTTATGAGTCTGCAAAAAGTGATGAGCGTAAAGAGTTTAAACGAATGCTTAAATACGTCAGACAAAGTGGCACAGTGGGATATATCATTGTATACTCCTATGATAGATTCTCTAGGACAGGAAGTAGTGCAGCTCAGATTTCTCAAGAGCTAAACGACCAAGGGATTCAGGTCAAAGCAGTAACACAAGAAGTGGATACTACCTCAGCAGCTGGTAAGTTTCAACAGAATCTATTTTATATGTTTAGTCAGTTTGACAATGAGCTTCGAAAAGACAAAACAATTACGGCGATGACCGACCTTCTTAGAAAAGGCTATTGGTTATGGAACCCACCTGTTGGATACATCAATAAAAAGAAATACCACAAAGCGGTAGATTGGGATATTATCCCCTCTAAAGAGAGTAAGCTAATTAAGAAAGCATTTGCATGGAAATTAAAAGCAATCTATTCTAATATTGAAATCATCGATAAGCTTCAAAACTTAGGAATGAGAATAGATGAGCGTAGACTAAGTGAGATGTTTAAAAATCCTTTTTATTGTGGTGTGCTTGTGAGCAAGATGATTCCAGGTGAAATAATTGAAGGAAAACATAAGCCACTGGTATCAAAAGAAGATTTTTTAAAGATTAACTCTATCAATACCCATCATCCAACACACCACAAAGCAGAAAATGATAACCTACCCCTAAAGCAGTTTATCTACTGTGAAAGCTGTAAACTCCCGCTAACTGGATATCTTGTCAAGAAAAAAGGGCTTTACTATTATAAGTGTAGAACTAAAGGGTGCTCTTGCAACAAATCTGCTAAATCATTACACACTTACTTTGCTGAAGATTTAAAAACCTATCAGTTAGATCCTAAATACAAGGACATTGTTAAAGATGTGATGACATATACTTACGATAACATAACAAAAGAGATAAGAACCCAAAAGAAGTCCGTTAAAAAAACAATTACAGAGCTAAGCACAAAAATAGAATCAATTGAAGAACGATATGCACTTGGGGAAATAAACAGCGCTATTTACAAAAAGTTTAAAGACAAGTATGAAAGTCAAAAACAGGAATTACAGTCCAAAATTGAAAATCCAACATTAAATAGTTCGAACCTTGAATTGGCTATTGACAAAGCGCTTAATTTATCCGAATCTCTTGAGAAGATTTGGACTGAGGGCGATTTAAAACAAAAACAAAATCTTCAAAATTTAGTGTTTCCATCCGGTCTGGGTTACGACAAGTCAAACGACCGAGTTCGAACCCTAAAAGTGAACGCTATTTTTGGCTCTATCCCGATTTTATCGAAGGAAATTTCAAATATAAAAAATGGAGAACCAATCCCTGTGAATCAATTCTCCGGTTTAGTGACCCAGAAGGGATTAGCTGCGCTGATCCCACAAAGCTCCGCTTTGAAAATAGTACAAACAAAAAAACGCTCAAGCAAGCTTGGCGTTTTTTCTTATTGTACTATTTATTCGTGACCCAGAAGGGATTCGAACCCCCAACCGTCAGAGCCGAAATCTGATATTCTATCCAGTTGAACTACTGGGCCATTTTATTTAAGACAACTTCGCTTTCACTAACGTTGATATTGTTTTGCCATCGGTTTTGCCTGCGAGTGTTTTACTCACCACACCCATCACACGCCCCATGTCTTTCATTCCTGAAGCGCCTAAAGATGCAATGGTGTCTACCACTACTTTTTCGACTTCAGAAACGTCTAGCATTTGCGGTAAAAATTGACTGATCACTTCGACTTCTGCCAATTCGGGTTCCGCCAAATCTAACCGATTTTGCTCTGTAAATATCGCCGCACTGTCACGACGTTGTTTAACTAATTTTTGTAATAATTTAAACTCGTCTTCTTCATTCATCTCCACATCAGAACCACTAGTGCGTGCCAATAAAATAGCAGACTTAATAGACCTTAATGCGGTCAGAGCGACCGTATCCTTGGATTTCATAGCGGCTTTAAGCGCGGTCATGACTGAATCTTGTAAGCTCATACGATTGACATTTAATTAAGGTGCGAATATAACAAAAACAACGATTTTTATTCTTAAAAATTAAAAAAACCTGAGAAATGAATTCATTTTTCAGGTTTTAAAATTTAATAACACGAAACGTTAATCGACGTTGTCATGTAAATACGAATTATTTGAACGCAGTTGAACCTCATCATTGTCATCAAGTCCAATCGTTGTTCTAGAAGACTGTACATCCGAAGAATGGGCTACATCATTCAAGTTCACCCCTTGACGTTTATAGGCCGGTTCTTTTTCAATTTCTTCAATTTTAGACGTATTGAATTTATAATTAAACGCTTTCATTTTTTGACGTCTTTCATCGGCGCGATCTCGAAGTGTTTTAGAAATTGGGTTATTAAATGGATCCACATTTTCTTCTGGTTCCGAAGTCACGGTGCGTTCTTTTACGGTCACTTTAGAAAGGACCATTTCTTCTTCTTCTACGTCAACGTTTACCGCTTGTTTTTTACCTTCATATTTTTGATCGGTTTGTTGTAACACAATATGATCATCTAAAGCATAGCGAGTTTCACCGGTTTCATTGGCCTCTGTAACAGGGATTAATTCGATATAATCATTAACTTCGATCTCCTTAATTGCAGCCTCAACAGTCGTTTCATTTGAATCCTCGAGTGTAAAGACTTCAACGGTATCCGATTCTGATACTGATGTCTTGCTAGAAATTGGCAAATCAAATGACAGCATTGTTTGATCTTTTGGAATGGCTTCAAAATTATCGTCTTCAACCTGCATGGTGGTGACTTCATTGATAATAAAATCGTCCTCCGCAACCTCAAGATCTAATTCTTCAAAATCAACTTCGATGGCTTTAATAGCATCGGTAGTTGAGACGAGATCCACTACACTAACCTCTTCCGTTACTGCAGTCGCTGGCGTTTCTTCTAAAGTATGAACAACCACCTCATTCGAGATAACTTCAGTCGCTGCTGATGCGGCAATCGGCATCAAGTCGTGCTGCATGGTTTGCTCATCCTCGAGTGCATGAACTACCTTTTTAACCTCTGTATTGGTAATATCATTTTGTTGATCGACATCAAAACCCGTTGCAATAATCGTCACAGACACCGCTTCTCCTAGAGTTTCATCTTCACCAACACCCATAATAATATTGGCACCGTAACCAGCTTCGGCTTGAATATGATCATTTATCTCACCGATTTCATCAATCGTAATTTCTTGAGCGCCAGAAACGATGAGCAGTAATACGTTTTTGGCACCTGTAATTTTATTATCATTCAAAAGCGGAGAATCTAAGGCACTTGTAATGGCTTCTTGTGCTCGGTTTTGACCCGAAGATGTCGAAGACCCCATAATCGCAGTTCCGCTATTACTCAATACTGTTTTTGCATCTCGTAAATCAATATTTTGCATGTAGTGGTGCGTAATGACTTCTGCAATCCCACGAGCAGCCGTAGAAAGCACTTCATCCGCTTTGGAAAAACCAGCTTTAAAGCCTAAATTTCCATAAACTTCTCTTAGCTTATTATTGTTTATGATGACCAACGAATCAACTGTTTTTCGAAACTTTTCGATCCCTTGATGCGCTTGAGAGTTTCTTACTTTTCCTTCAAACTCAAATGGCATGGTGACAATCCCTACCGTGAGAATGTCCATTTCTTTAGCCATTTTAGCAATGATTGGCGCGGCGCCCGTTCCGGTGCCTCCACCCATCCCAGCGGTGATAAATACCATTTTGGTATTAGAGGTTAACATGGCACGAATGTCTTCCAGACTTTCAACCGCCGATTGCTCACCTATTTCAGGGTTGGCGCCCGCGCCTAAACCTTCTGTTAAGTTGACGCCAAGTTGAATTTTATTGGGTACACCACTATTGTTCAACGCTTGTGAATCGGTATTACAGATCACAAAATCGACCCCTTTGATTCCTTGCTTAAACATGTGATTAATCGCATTACTTCCACCCCCACCAACGCCAATGACCTTGATGACATTAGATTGGTTTTTTGGTAAATCGAAGGTGATTCCAAAATCGTTACTGCTGCTCATATACTTAATTTTACTGGTTATAAATTTTATTCTGCGTTATCTAAAAAGTCTTTAACTCTTTCGGTTAACTTATCTAAAAAACTGCGGTTATCTCGATGCGATTCTACTGGAGGTGGAGCTATTTCATCTTCTAAAACAACTTCCTCTTCCTCTGGAATTTCGTCAACTCGTTTGTCTTGTCGCATTAAACTATCCATCACCAAGCCAACAGCTGTCGCATACATTGGACTTGTAATATCGCTATCACTATCACCCGCCAAATGCTCGTTTGGATACCCGACTCGAGTGTCCATTCCGGTGATGTATTCTACTAATTGCTTTAAATGCTTTAGTTGACTTCCGCCACCTGTTAACACGATTCCAGCGATCAGCTTTTTCTTTTGCTCTTCGTGTCCGTAATTTTTAATTTCGACATACACTTGCTCAATAATTTCGACCACCCGAGCATGAATTATTTTAGACAGGTTTTTAAGCGTAATTTCTTTAGGATCTCGACCTCTCAAACCTGGGATAGACACAATCTCATTGTCCTTGTTTTCGCCGGGCCAGGCAGATCCAAATTTGATTTTTAATAATTCTGCTTGCTTTTCAATAATCGAGCAGCCTTCTTTAATATCTTCTGTGATGACGTTCCCTCCAAAAGGGATCACTGCAGTGTGGCGAATAATTCCGTCTTTAAAAACGGCTAAATCCGTTGTTCCACCTCCAATATCAATCAAAGCCACCCCTGCTTCTTTTTCTTCTTGACTTAACACTGCATTGGCAGAAGCCAAAGGTTCCAAAGTGATTCCTTCTAAATCCAAGCCGGCGGTTTGCACACAACGACCAATATTTCTAATAGAAGATACCTGCCCGACGACGACATGGAAATTAGCTTCCAATCGTTCGCCATACATCCCAATCGGTTCTTTAATTTCTGCCTGTCCATCTACTTTATAATCTTGTGGCAACACATGGATAATTTCTTCTCCTGGAAGCATTACAAGTTTATGCACTTGATTAATGAGACGCTCAATATCCTCTTCATTAATGACTAACTCTGAGTTTTCACGCGTAATGTAATCACTGTGTTGAAGACTGCGAATGTGTTGTCCTGCAATCCCCACAGTCACCTCACCTATTTTTAGTCCTGAGTTGGCTTCGGATTCCGAAACAGCTTGTTGAATGGACTGAATGGTTTGAGTAATATTATTAACAACCCCTCTGTGGACACCAAGACTTTTTGATTTTCCAATGCCAAGTATTTCTAATTTATCATACTCGTTTTTACGACCAATCATGGCCACAATTTTGGTAGTACCAATATCTAATCCTACTGAAATTTTTTGAGCTTCCATACACTTATTTTTTGGTGCAAACAACTTGATTATCAAATTGTAAATTCACGCTTTTATAAACATCTAACACTTTATCTTTGTTTGCCTTTTGATAAAATGCTTTTAAATTTTTCATTTTTTGGTCTAAATTCTCAAGACTCCCCACTAATACTTCAAAATCTAATAATCTCATTTTTAGGATTATTTGATTGTTTTCATCTTGTTGAATTTCTGTGATATAGGTTTTTAAAAACGAATCTTTAAAAATCTTTAACGCTAATGTATAGACGCCATTTAAATCCTCCTTATCCACAACACCCGTAATCAACGGCACTCGCGCACTATGCTGAGGGGACAATGGCATCCACAACCCGTCTTCATCAATATAAAATGTGGCCTCCGCATGAACCCTTGCAATGGGTCGTTTTTGCTCTACTTTAGCCCTAACTTCTCCGTTTACAGTAAGATACACTTGAGCGGACTTAATCATGTCGTCTGACTCAAGTAAAAACTCCATCTCCTTCAAATCTAAATTATCTTTCGGTAAAATATACAGTTGTTCTTGATTTTGTATTAACAATTTATTAACCATTTCGGTCGTAATATAAACGTTGTCGTTTCCTGTAAATTGAACCGCTACTTTAGATACAGAACGCCCATTATTTTTGAACGATGAAAAGGCATACAAAAACACCACTAGCCCTAGCAGAAACAACCCTTTTATGATATTCCAATTAATACGCATGACTTAATTTTTGTTTTAATTCGGACGCTTCCACGCCTATATCACCTGCACCAAGCGTCATGAAAATAGGATAGCCTAAACTCTGAATTTCATGAACTATTTCTGATTTTGATATTAATTTTTTTACTGGACTCGTGATTTTTTCTAGCAACCAACTCGAAGACACACCTGCTATTGGCAGCTCTCTTGCCGGGTAAATCTCTAATAAGAAAACAGCCTCAAACTGAGATAAACTTTCTGCAAACTCATCCACAAAATCTTTCGTTCTACTAAACAGGTGTGGCTGAAACACAACGGCTACTTTTTGAGTCGGATACATTTCACGGACCGCTTGGTACACCGCATTAATTTCGGTGGGGTGATGTGCATAATCATCTATAAACACAAAATCATCTGTTTTAATTTGATACGTAAAACGCCTTTTGACGCCTTTATACGACTCTAAAGCTGCTTTTAACGCCGTTTCAGAACATCCAAATTCCAAGGCCATCGCCATCGCCACCAATGCATTTGAGAGATTATGTTCTCCTGGCAAGTGAAACCTTAGGTTTTCCATCAAACCAGATGGGGTTTGTATATCAAATTGATACGACCCATTTTCAATACGAATATTTAGAGCACTATAATCCGCGGGTTCATTCACAGCATAAGTGATCCCCTGTAAGGGCAATCCTTTTTTTATAAATAGTTTTCCAGATGGTTTTATTTTTTGAGCAAACTGCTTAAACGTATCTACTAAATCAGCCTCTGAATTGTATACATCCAAATGATCTGCGTCCATGGAAGTGATACACGCAAAGTCGGGGCTCAATGTTAAAAACGAGCGATCAAACTCGTCTGCTTCTACCACCGATATTTCAGTCCCATTTTGAATCAAATTAGATTGATAGTTTTCTGAAATACCACCAACAAAAGCGGTGACTTTTTCATGACACTCGTACATCAAATGTCCCAAAATACTACTAGTCGTTGTTTTGCCATGCGTTCCAGCAACTGCCAAACATTTTGTGTGTTCTGTGATAAGTCCTAATACTTCGGAACGCTTCAAAACTTTAAAATTAGTGGTGTTGAAATAGTGTAAAATAGGATTTGATTCGGAAACAGCTGGCGTATAGACGACCAATGTTTTCAATGGGTCCATAAAGCGTGTATTAATTTGATCAACTGCCGTTTCAAACTGAATATCGACCCCCAACTCAACCAGTGCGTCTGTCATAGACGTCGGCGTTTTATCATACCCACCAACCCCTTTATCTGCTGCAACAAAATACCGCGCAAGCGCACTCATGCCAACACCTCCGATGCCGATAAAATAGACGTTATGGATTGTTTTTAAATTCATTTAACTAATAGCTTTTCGATTTCATCTACGATGGATTGGGTCGCTTTTTTTAAAGCTAATTTTTTAATATTTGTTGACAATAATTCTTGCTGTGATTCGGATGCTAAAAGCTCGGAAAATTGAGTTTCAAAGTTTGATTCTAGATCCTTTTCACTTATTAGTATGGCCGCATTTTTTTCGGTTACAGCCAACGCATTTTTGGTTTGATGATCTTCGGACACATTCGGAGACGGTATAAAAATCACTGGCTTTCCGACGACACAAAGTTCTGAAACTGAACTTGCGCCTGCTCTAGAAATCACAATATCGGCGGCTGCATACGCCAAATCCATCCGATTTAAAAACGCATGTACTTGCACATATTGATTCGAATTATACTGCTTATAATCTTCCTGATATAATTTCCCACACTGCCACACCAATTGAATTCCTAAACCATTGAGAAAATCTAATTCTGATTCAATAAGCTGATTCATTCGGCGCGCCCCTAAACTTCCGCCTAGTACTAAGAGTGTTTTTTTATTGGGGTCTAGTTTAAAAAACGAAAGTGCTTCTGCTCTTTTTTGATCTAAATCCAGCAAATCTTGTCGCACTGGGTTCCCAGTCAGGATTAATTTTTCTTTAGGAAAAAACCGTTCTAAGCCATCATAGGCAACACAGACTTTATTTGCTTTTTTAGATAATAATTTATTGGTGATTCCTGGAAATGAATTTTGTTCTTGTATCAAAGTCGGCACCCCTTTCATGGCAGCCACTTGTAATAAAGGCCCACTAGCAAAACCACCAGTGCCAATGACAACATCGGGCTTGAAAGAATTAACAATAGACATCGACTTAAACAAACTCACCATTAATTTAATTGGGAACAATAAATTTTTGAGAGTTAACTTTCTTTGAAGTCCAGCAATCCATAAACCGATTATCGGATACCCAGCTTGAGGTACTTTTTGCATTTCCATTTTATCTTTGGCGCCTACAAATAAAAACTCAGATTTCGGGAACCGAGATTTTAATTCGTTTGCAATGGCAATCGCAGGGTATATATGCCCCCCTGTTCCTCCACCTGATAATATGATTTTATAGTGCTTCATTAAAGTGCTTCGCTTAATATTTCTAAAGGGTGTTTCTCATCATAATTTTGTGCTTTTTCTTCATCTCGCTTGGTACTTACACTCAACACAATACCAAGTGCCAAGCAAGTGACCCAAATAGAGGTCCCTCCGCTACTTATAAGTGGTAGTGTTTGTCCTGTAACCGGAAACAACTCAACTGCAACACCCATATTGACCAAGGCCTGAAATACGATGGGAATCCCAACACCCACGGTTAATAATTTTCCAAAGACCGTATCTGAATTTTGCGCCACAATTACAATCCTAAACATTAACCATAAATAAAGGACTAGCAATGATATCCCTCCAATTAATCCGTATTCTTCAATAATAATAGCAAAAATAAAATCGGATGATGACTGGGGCAAAAAGTTCTTTTGAACACTTTTTCCAGGTCCTAGTCCTTGAATTCCGCCTGTTGCAATGGCAATTTTTGCTTTTTCAATTTGATAGGCTTCTTGAGAAGCTTCTGTATCCATGAAACTAGAAATTCGACTTGTCCAAGTGTCCACTCGATTCGGCATCAAATCTGGAAACGCTTTGGCAGTCAACACAAAAAACATCAATACGACAACGCCAGAACCTATAATGAATGCTAAATATTTTAATGGATAGCCTCCCAAAAATGTCAATAAAATAACCATTGAAAAGATGAGTGCAGCTGTAGAAAAATTAGCAGGAAGCACCAACACTAACACCACAAATACTGGCAACCACAACGGAAGAATAGAATCTTTAAAGGAAACAATCTCGTCTTTTATTTTAGATAAATACCGTGCTACAAAAACCATTAACACCAGCGCAGCTAAGGTAGATGGCTGAAACGTAAATCCAACAATTGGAACTCGAATCCATCGACTGGCATTCGCACCTCCAATGGTTGAACCCTGAAGCATTGTAATTAACAACAAGACTAAAACCACCGGAATCATCACCATTGACAACCCTCTAAAATAACGATAAGGGATTTTATGTACTCCATAAATAATTGAGAACCCTAAGAATAAATGTACAAAGTGTTTGATGAAATAACTAAAAGTCGTGCTACCCCCTCCAATGTAAGCCAAATTACTGGCTGCACTGTACACGGGTAGGAATGAGAATATTGCTAGCAAGGCCGCAATAGCCCAAATAATTCGATCTCCTTTTATGTTATCAAAAACTGTCTTCATTATAACTGTCTTACAGCGGCTTTAAATTGTTGACCTCGATCTTCATAATTTTCAAATAAATCAAAACTTGCACAAGCAGGCGATAACAAAACAGCCTCCCCTGGCGTCGCAATTTTATAAGCAATCTTAACTGCTTCGCTCATAAACTGTGTTTCTATGATGGTATCTACCATATTTCCAAACGCATCAAATAAAGACTCGTTATCTTTTCCTAAGCAAATAATTGCTTTGACCTTTTCATTGATAAAAGGAAATAAAGAACTGTAATCATTTCCTTTATCAACCCCACCAACGATCCAAACCGTTGGGGTATTCATACTTTCTAAGGCATAATAAGTCGCATTCACATTCGTTGCCTTGGAGTCATTTACGTACTTCACTTTATTGATGGTAAGGACTTGTTCCAAGCGATGCTCTGCCCCTTGAAACCCTTCTAGACTCTCTCTAATGGTTGCTTTTCTGATTTTCAAAAGATGTGCAACGGTTGATGCCGCCATCGCGTTTTTGATGTTGTGCTTTCCTTCTAAAGCTAAGTTTGTTGTTGACATAATTATATCTCTATTATTAAATTCGATTAGTATATTGTTTTGTTCTAAATACGTCCCATTTTCTACTTTTTTACGAAGTGAAAAAGGCACTAATGTTGATTGAATTGGATGGGTGTTTATATAAGACACGATGACCGCATCATCTGCGTCATATATCAAATAATCTTCCGATGTTTGGTTCATTGCAATTCTAAATTTTGAAGCGATATAGTTCTCAAATTTATAATCATAGCGATCCAAATGATCGGGTGTAATATTGGTGATAATCGCTATATGGGGTCTGAATTTCTCAATACCATCTAATTGAAAACTACTCAGTTCCAAAACGTAATTGGCATTGTTATTTAGAACTTGCTTCGCAAAGCTATCGCCAATATTTCCACCAATCGCGACATCCAACCCCGCTTGATTCAAAATATGATGAACCATCATTGTGGTGGTCGTTTTTCCATTACTTCCTGTAATCCCAATGATCGTTGCCTTTGTAAATAAACTCGCAAATTCAATTTCAGAAATCACAGAAATAGTTGCTTTATGTAATTTTTTAATCAAAGCAACATGATCTGGAATTCCAGGACTTTTAACGACCAAATCTGCATTCAAAATTTTGGACTCCGTATGACCTCCATCTTCCCATTCAATCTCATTATGTATAAGAACGTCTATAAATTTTTGTGCAATCTTTCCTGAATCAGAAAGAAACACCTTGTACTCTTTTTCTTTTCCTAACAGGGCAGCACCTACACCACTTTCACCTCCGCCAAGAATCACCAATCGTTTCATCTATCGAATTTTCAAAGTGACGATCGTTAATATTGCCAACAGAATGCCCACAATCCAAAAGCGTGTAACGATTTTACTTTCGTGGTATCCTGATTTTTGATAATGGTGATGCAACGGTGACATTTTAAATATGCGACGTCCAGCACCATACTTTTTTCGAGTATATTTAAAATAACCTACTTGTAGTACCACAGATAAATTTTCTGCTAAGAAAATTCCGCACAATACCGGGATTAGCCATTCCTTTCGAACCGCAATCGCAATCACAGCGATAATTCCGCCAATTGTTAAGCTTCCTGTATCGCCCATAAACACCTGAGCTGGATAGGTGTTGTACCACAAAAACCCGATCAATGCACCGACAAACGCAGCGATATAAATAGTAATTTCTTCGACCCTTGGGATGTACATTATATTTAGATAATCGGAGAAAATAATATTACCCGACACCCATGCAAAAATACCGAGTGTTAAAACGATAATCGCAGAAGTTCCTGCCGCTAAACCATCAATTCCATCTGTTAAATTGGCGCCGTTGGAAACCGCTGTTATAATAAAAATGACTGCTAATACAAATACAATCCATGCATATTTTTCTAAGCCAGGGTGAATCCAAGTAATTAAATCGGCATAATCAAACTCATTTGATTTTACAAAAGGAATGGTCGTTTTGGTCGATTTTGTTTCAGGGTAAAACTGGATAGCAGATTGTTGATTGGACACCACCTCGCCCTGTAAATCCGTTGGAATTTTCTCCTTGATTGTAACGTCACTGTGAAAAAACAAAGTCGTCCCTACAATAATTCCTAAACCCAATTGCCCCAGAACCTTAAATCTGCCTTTTAAACCTTCTTTATCATTTTTAAACTTTTTGATATAATCGTCTAGAAACCCAATTGCCCCCATCCATATAGTTGTAACGAGCAATAAAATAATATATATATTATCTAATTTGGCCAATAAAAGCACCGGTATGACCGTCGCTAAAATGATGATAATCCCTCCCATCGTTGGAGTTCCTGCCTTTTCCTTTTGCCCCTCTAAACCTAGGTCTCTAATGGTCTCACCAACCTGTTGATTTTGAAGAAAACGAATAATCCGTTTTCCGAAAATCGTAGAAATTAGCAAGGACAAAATAATTGCGACAGCGGCTCTAAACGTCAAAAAACCAAATAGAGAGGCTCCCGTAAACTGGTAGGTTTCTTCTAAATATTTAAACAAGTAGTACAACATATTATTTTTGTAATTGAGTTAAAAAATCTTCTGTTATTTTATAATCATTAAACGCACTTTTAACGCCCTTAATCTCCTGGTATGTTTCATGTCCTTTGCCTGCCACCAAAATGATATCGTTAGGTTGTGCTAATTGACACGCTGTTTTGATCGCCTGTTTACGATCTGTTATAGACAGTGTCTTTTTAAAATTTTGAGGGGCAACCCCCACTTCCATTTCAGCAATAATTTGATCTGGACTTTCAGACCTTGGATTATCACTTGTGAAAATTACTTTTGTACTCAATGCAGAAGCAATGTGCGCCATTTTTGGACGTTTGGTCGTATCGCGATCGCCACCACAACCTACCACTGTAATTAAAGTTTCGTTTTTGGTTCTAATCGTATTGATCGTTTCCAGTACATTTTTTAAAGCATCTGGCGTGTGTGCATAATCGATGATCGTGGTGATGTTCGACTTTGAAATAAAATATTCGAATCTGCCATTAACATTATCAAGCGCACTCATGAGCCGAAGCGTTTCAGAAGTCTCCAACCCTAAAAGTTCGGCAGTGCCATAAATTGCGGTTAGATTATAGGCATTAAAATTGCCTATTAATTTGACCCATACTTCATGGTCATTTACTTTTAACAACAAGCCTCTAAATTGATTTTCTAAAATCTGAGCACGGTAGTTTGCGTAGCTTTTCAAGGCGTAGGTATAGCGTTTCGCCTTGGTATTTTGCACCATCACAGACCCGTTTTTATCATCGCCATTCACCAAAGCAAATGCAGAAGACGGCAACTGATCGAAAAATGATTTTTTGACATCTCTATATTCTGAAAACGTGGCATGGTAATCTAAATGGTCATGCGATAAATTTGTAAACACCCCTCCTGCAAATAAAAGCCCTTCAGTCCTAGACTGATGAATGCCATGAGAACTAACCTCCATAAAACAAAACTCCACACCTTCGGAATTCATTTGACTTAAATGTTTATTAATTACTAGAGAATCTGGAGTGGTGTGGGTCGTTGGATACGCTTTCGTATCGACCCTAATTTTTACGGTAGAAATGAGTCCTACCTTGTATCCTGCGTTTTTAAACAATTCATAAAGAAGTGTCGAGACGGTTGTTTTCCCATTGGTACCAGTAATCCCGATAAGCTTTAAGTTTTCGGATGGATTTTCATAATAATTAGAGGCCATGATGGCCAAGGATTTTTGAGAATCATCAACTTTAATATACGTAATGGTGTCAACTATTTTTTCTGGTAACTCCTGACAAACAATGACGGTCGCTCCCAACTCAATAGCCTTTGATATAAACGCATGCCCATCAAAAACCCCGCCTTTGATCGCTACAAAAATAGTACCTGCTTCCACACGTCGAGAATCGTAGTGAAGCGCAGCAATCGATCGATCGGTCGATCCTATGACCGATTCAATTGAAACCTTGTATAGTATGTTTTTTAAAGCTTTCACGATAAAACAAGTGTTATTAACGATTGCGGTTTTATTTTTTGACCACTTTTAATTGACTGCTTTGAAACCGTTCCATTTCCAACAATTTGCACTTTCAGTCCCATATTTTCTAAAATAGAAATGGCATCCATTGCCGACATCCCTTTCAAATTTGGCATGATGGTTTTGTACTTTTGTGCCACGGCATAATACTGATCATAACTAGCCTCCACCAATTCCGATTTTTGATTCACATCCTGAACCTCATCAATAACTGGAGAATCTGTATATATCTTTTGAGCGATTTTTTTAAATACCGGCCCTGACACGTCAGCACCATAATACCCCACGCTTTTATCGGGCTCATGAATCACGACGATACAGGAATATTTTGGATCATCTGCTGGGAAATACCCTGAAAACGAAGAAATATAATTTAGTTGATCTTTGTTTGCATAATCCTTTTGACAGGTCCCAGTTTTGCCCGCCATTGAGAATTGATCTGAGTACAGACCATGCCCAGTTCCATGCTTCTTTTCAACCACATTTTTGAGTAATTGCTGTAATTTTAAGACGGTTTCTTTGGAACAGATTCGAGGGTTGATGATTTCCGTGTCAAAAGTTTCAATAGACGTTTCAATTTCTTTGATTTCACGCAAAAACTTTGGACGTACCATAACCCCATCATTTGCAATGGCATTATAAAACGTGAGGGTTTGAAGCGGTGTAAAAGAGACACCATATCCATACGCCATCCACTGCAAAGCGATTCCACTCCAGCGTCCATTTTTAATTCTTGGATCTGGAATGATCGAATTTCCTTCCCCAATCAACGGAAGTCCTAATGAATCCTGAAGATTCATTCTGTATAACCCATCCACAAATTTTTCTGGCTGACCTTTATAAGCTGTATGGATTGCTTTGACAATTGCTGTATTAGAAGACACCTCAAAAGCCTTCGCTATAGAAATTTTTCCATAGCCTCCTTTTTTAGAATCCTTTACCTTTTTGCCATAAAAAGATAAAACGCCTTTTTTAGTATCCACAATGGTTGTGGTATCAATCACCTTGTCTTCTAAAGCAACAGCCAAAGCCATCAACTTAAACGTAGATCCAGGCTCATGCGATTCGCCAACAGCATAATTGAGCCGTTCATAGTATAACCCTTTTTTATTTCGACCCAAATTAGAAATAGCTCTGATTTCGCCTGTTTTAGTTTCCATTACTACCACAGTCCCATGATCCGCTTTGTATTTTTCCAACTGTTCTAAAAGTGCATGATGGGCAATATCTTGAATATTAACATCAATAGTGGTATACACATCATAACCATCTTGTGGCTCCACCTGGTTAAAATCATCAATTGGCTTCCATTGGCCTTTTCCAATTTTCTGTTTGCGCCGTTGACCATCATCACCTCTTAAATATTTTTCGCCAAATGCACCATCGATCCCAACACGGGTGACATTACCTTGATCGTCAAAACGCTCATAGCCTATTAATCGTTGTGCAATCGCCCCCATTGGATAATCACGCTTGGTGGATTGCTCTACAATAAGGCCACCCTTAAAAGCACCTAAACTCAAAAGAGGGAATTCTCTAAATTTTAAATACTGAGAGTAGCCTAAGTTACGTGCTAGTAAAAAGTAGCGGCTTTTATTTTGTCGTGCCAAACGCAGCTTGCGCTTAAATTCAGTAGACGACGTCCCATGAAAATTTGCAAGCGAATCGCATAAAGGCTCTATTAAAGCTTCATAATTTTTATCAGAAGACGCTACCAAATCAATCCGTATATCATACTTAGGAACTGAAGTCGCCAGTAAGCTTCCATTCACAGAATAGACATTTCCACGGTTTGCAGGAATTTTTACATTTTTAGTGGTTCGATCTTCCGCAAGACCTCGATAATGCGCCCCTTGCACAAACTGAATCGTTAACAACTTATACACTACTAAAAGCGCAAAAATGAACATCACTCCAGAAGTGAAGTAAAGCTTGTTCATTATAGACTTTTCAGTGGATTGCATTTAGTTAATTAGATTTAGTTTTAATAATAATTTTAAAGGGCGGATTAGACGATGGCTTTACCCCTTGATCTACTAACCGCTTTCTGATAACAGACTCCATTTTAAGCTCCATTAACTGAGCCCGAGTTTCTACATAAGAAGACCGCATCGCTTTAACCTGCTCATTGAGTCTTGCAATTTTATGCACCTTACCATCTGCACTGTGTGAACTGGCGATCATTATGATTGCAAGTGCTAAAAAAAAGAAAATTAGACGCCAATTTTTAAAGGCCCCATCACTAACCAGAAAGGTTCCTTTTAAAATATTATACATCCTGTTTTTCATTTATTTATTTGAATTTAACGTTTCAGCGATTCGTAATTTTGCACTTCGCGCTCTGTTATTTAATTTTATTTCTGCAGCATCCGGAACAACCAGACTCCCAACTTTTTTCAAGGGGACTTCAAAATTCCCAAAAACATCTTTTTCTGGCTCGCCTTCAAACAACCCATTCCTTATAAAACGCTTTACCAACCGATCTTCTAGCGAATGGTAGGATATCACACTTAGCCGTCCGCCATCCTTTAACAAGCCTGGCGTTTGCAATAAAAACTCTTTCAAAACCTCAATTTCCTGATTCACTTCAATCCTAATCGCTTGATAGATCTGGGCTAAAATTTTATTCTCTCTCCCAAATGGTAAATGCTTTTTTAAAACTGTCTTTAATTCAAAAGTCGTTTCAATTGGAGCTTCTTGTCTTGCAGCTACAATGGTTTTTGCCAGCGCTGGCGACGTCCGTAATTCGCCGTACTGCCAAAACACACGTTTCAAATCTTCTTCCTCGTAGGTGTTTACAAGCGAGTGCGCCGATAGCACATCTTCCTGATTCATCCGCATGTCCAATTGGGCGTCAAATCGAATTGAAAATCCTCTTTCAGCTTCATCAAATTGATGAGAAGAAACTCCAAAATCAGCTAAAATTCCATCGACTAATTTAATTCCGTGAAATCGTAAAAACCGTTTGATATATCTGAAATTCTCATTGATTAATAAAAATCGAGAATCATCTATTGTATTTAAAAGAGCGTCTTTGTCCTGATCAAAAGCGATCAACCTTCCATTAGGTCCTAAAGATTCGAGGATGCTTCTGCTGTGACCACCGCCACCAAACGTCACATCGACATACACGCCGTCTTCTTTAATATTTAAACCGTTGACGGTTTCTTTGAGTAATACTGGGTTATGATAATCCATCTGCATCGTCTTGACCCATTACATCTTCAGCCAAATCTGCAAAATCATTGGCCGCATCATCAATTGCTTTTTCATACTGGTCTTTATCCCAGATTTCAATAATATTCACTGCAGAAGTCACTACAATTTCCTTAGATATCCCCGCAAAACTCACAAGGTCCTTTGGAATTAGTAACCGCCCTGAAACATCTAATTCAACCGATTTTACACCAGCCGTAAAACGTCTGATGAAATCATTATTTTTCTTTTTAAATCGATTAAGCTTATTAACGTTTTGCATCATGGACTCCCACTCTTGCATTGGATATAACTCCAAACAAGGCTGAAATACGGCTCGCTTTAACACAAACCCTTTTTCAGTAACAGAAGCAAGCTGCTTTTTAAATGCAACAGGCAGCATAAGCCTCCCTTTTGCATCCACCTTACATTCATATGTTCCAATTAAAGTATTCACTTTGCTTTGCGCTGATTTAATAAATTGTTGAATTCAAAGCTAAAAAATATTTACCACATTTTACCACTATTTACCACATTGTTAATAAATTTCTATGAACGGTAAATTAATTCGATAAAATGCAGTATTTTACAGCCTATTACTTAGAAAACCAACCACTTACAAAGTAGGAGGCGCTATTAACAAAGGGCTGTTCATTACTTTTAAGGGCGTAAAACGGACCTACAAAACAGGGTTCAAAACGTCAAAAATGGCGAACGCATCTGTTTAAATATTAAATAATCTTTTAAATTAATTTATGTAGATTTGCCTGAGACCAATTTTTAACGTCATATGAGTTATAATTTAAAAAAAGAAGGCAAGTTCAACTATATTGAAATCGGCGAAGGACGTCCAATTATAATTCTTCATGGATTAATGGGCGGTTTGAGTAATTTTGACGGCGTTGCTGAATTTTTTAGCAAAAACGGCTACAAGGTTGTACTGCCTGAACTCCCTTTGTACTCAATGTCATTACTAAATACAAACGTTAAAAGTTTTTCAAATTACCTTAATGACTTTATCGAATTTAAAGGCTATGAAGATGTCATTCTAATTGGTAACTCACTCGGAGGTCACGTTGGCTTATATCACACAAAACTATTCCCAACTAAAGTCAAAGCTCTTGTCATTACAGGGAGTTCTGGACTGTACGAAAGTGCTATGGGCAGTGGCTACACAAAACGAAGTGACTACGAAGTGATGAAAGCGAAAGCACAGGAAGTTTTTTATGATCCTGAAGTTGCAAGTAAAGAAATAATAGATGAAGTTTATGAGACCGTAAATGATCGTAGTAAACTGATCAAAATACTTGCAATTGCCAAAAGTGCGATCCGCCATAATATGGCCAAGGACCTTCCAAACATGACCACTCCAGCTTGTATCGTATGGGGTGAAAATGACATTGTAACCCCTCCAAAAGTTGGTGAAGAATTTAATAAATTACTCCCTGATTCAGAGTTGTTTTGGATCGACAAGTGCGGTCACGCCGCTATGATGGAACACCCAGACCAATTTAATGAAATCGTGTTTGCATGGCTCACTAAAAGAGGGTTCTAAAACTACATAATTATGCAAATTAAAACTGCTGAGTTTGTCATTAGTAACCAAGAGGTTGCTAAATGTCCTACAAACCAACTCCCAGAATATGCCTTTATTGGACGCAGTAATGTTGGTAAGTCATCTCTTATCAATATGCTAACCAATCAAAAAAATTTAGCAAAAACATCAGGCCGACCAGGGAAAACACAACTAATCAATCATTTTTTAATTAATAAAATTTGGTTTTTAGTGGATCTACCGGGATATGGGTATGCTCGAGTTTCAAAGTCTGCTAAAAAAACGTTTCAAAAATTTATAACCGCTTATTTTAGAGAACGCAAACAGCTCGTTTCAGCATTTGTATTGGTCGATATTCGTCATAAACCTCAACCTGTTGATTTAGCATTTATGCGATGGCTGGGCGAGCATGGGATTCCCTTTTCAATTGTCTTTACCAAAGCGGATAAACTTCGCCCGAAAGCGATTGAAGATCACATTGAAAGCTACAAAAATATCCTTTTAGAAACTTGGGAAGAATTTCCGAACTACTTCATCACCTCTTCCACCAATTACGACGGAAAAGAAGCCTTATTAAATTACATAGACAGCATCAATACCGATCTAGAAAGCTCCACTAATAAATTACCTTTTCAATAACCTCACCAGTGGCACCACTTGGGAGTCCAATTCCTAAAAGAGCGGAAATTGTAGGAGCAATATCCGAAACATTCGTACGCTCAAAAGTTTTTCCTTGCTGAATGCCATTTCCATAAAACAATAGAGGAACGTGCGTGTCATAAGTAAACCCTGATCCATGCGTTGTGCCTTTTGGTCCATATGCAATCACCCCCGACTGGAGCGTGTACAGCACATCCCCCGAAAGCTTTTGATTATAGCCATTTTGAAGTGTTTTTTCGATGCCTGTTTCAAAATAACTCGTTTGCATTGTAGTCGCCGTAAAAGCCTTATTCATCGCTGGGTAGTGTATAATTTCATTCACCACAAACTTCTGTATAGCTTCTAAATTAAGTTGCATCGACCCAATTCGTTCGTGATTTAAAAATATCTGGTTATTACTGATGTTTTTAATTAGATCTGAAACGCCATACTTAGCCGATAGCGCCTTATACAAAGGAGTAAACATCTCTTTTTGCACATACCCACTTGGCATATGAACATCCTTTAAATAAGAAGGGACCTCGGCAGCACCATGGTCAGAGGTTAAAAACAAGGTGTAGTTTCCTGCACCTACATTTTTATCTAAATAATTTAATAAACGCTCTATTTCTAGATCTAAACGTAAATACATATCCTGAAGTTCAACCGAGTTTAAACCAAAGTTGTGCCCCACATAATCAGTAGACGAATAACTAACCGTTAAAAAATCGGTATGTTCGTCTTTGCCTAACGCCTCAGCTTCCACAGCAGCCAGTGCAAAATCGGTAATCATTTCATTTCCAAAAGGACTTGTTTTTAGAATATCAAAGCCATCATTTAAACTCATGAGCGCTTTTAAGTCGTAAGGAAATACAGGGGCTGATTGCCCTTTAAAACCTTTCTCATAATTGGATAAATCTGGACCACTTTCTTTATAAAGATTGATATCATAAAGGGGATTCCACGTTTTTAGGTAGTTTGATATGTTTGAGGGACTATTAAATTCTTGGACCCAACTTGGAAGTTTGTCCATATAATAAGTACTTGAAACCCACTTCCCTTCATTTGAGCCTTCAAACCAATAGGCACCATTAGCCGTATGCCCCGAGGGAAATATAGCACCACGATCTTTGATAGAAACGCCGATCGTTTTTCCTTTCATCTGCGTAAACAACCTATTTTGATCGGCAAGAGTCGTCACTTTCAAATTATGGGGGGAGACGTGCCCGTATTTTGTGGACGCCCCAACCGGATTGTATTTTTCATCAGTGGTACAATACACGGTCGACTCACTAACTTTGTCATACCAGTCGTTTCCAATAATGCCATGTACACTTGGCGTTGTCCCCGTAAAAATGGAAGCATGCCCAGGCCCTGTATAGGTTGGAATGTAATTAAAGTGATGGTTATTACAACTGTATCCTTGACGCATCAACCTTAAAAATCCTTCAGATCCAAATTTATTCTTGAAGCGATTCAAATAATCAAACCGCATCTGATCAACCACAACGCCTACGACTAGTTTTGGTTGACCTGTTGTATCTTTTAAATTACTCGACCCTGAATTACCTGAAGAGGGTTTACAGGAAAAAAATGCTATAAATAAAAATAAGTATGCGAATTTAGAAATCATAGGAATGGAACTTTATTGAATTCCAAAAATACATTTTTTTTAACGATTCAATTTTAATAAAATTAAATTAATGGTGAGATTTTTTTTACTTTAGCCATTATTATAATTTCATGAAATACCTTCATAACATTGGATCTTATTTTTTAATGATTGGCGAAATGTTTCGCAAACCGACCAAATGGTCCGTTATGAAACATTTGATCCTTAAGGATGTCGAAGATTTAATTATAAGCTCAATAGGAATTGTTGCCTTTATCGCATTTTTTGTTGGTGGGGTTGTCACCATACAAACAGCACTTAATACCGACAGTCCACTACTTCCAAAATATCTCGTAGGGTTTGCAACAAGACAGTCTATCATTTTAGAATTTGCTCCCACATTTATCTCGGTAATTATGGCTGGAAAAGTGGGGTCTTTTATCACTTCTAGTTTAGGGACTATGCGGGTAACCGAACAAATTGACGCCTTAGAAGTCATGGGTATCAACTCGGTAAACTATTTAGTCTTTCCAAAAACCATCGCGCTTTTACTGTATCCTTTTGTGATTTCAATTGCCATGTTTTTAGGGATTATTGGTGGTATGGCGGCTTGTGTCTATGGCGGCTACTCCTCGTATGAAGACTATGTTGTCGGCGTACAATTGGATTTCGAACCCTTCCATATGGCGTATGCATTTATCAAAACATTTGTTTTTGCATTTTTACTGGCAACCATCCCTTCCTTTTATGGCTATTATATGAAAGGGGGCGCACTCGAAGTTGGAAAAGCAAGTACCACTGCTTTTGTTTGGACAAGTGTATCTATAATTCTTTCAAATTATATTTTAACTCAAATGTTACTAAGCTAATGATTGAAGTCAAGAATTTACATAAATCGTTTGGAGATTCCAAAGTGCTAAAAGGAATTTCCACCGTGTTTGAAAAAGGAAAAACAAACCTTATTATTGGCCAAAGTGGTTCTGGGAAAACGGTACTTTTAAAGTGTTTACTTGGATTGTTTAATTACCAAGAAGGCAGTATTGCTTATGATGAAAAAATATTCTTAAGCTTATCAGATAATGAAAAAAGAGACTTGCGCTCACAAATAGGGATGGTATTTCAGGGGGGCGCTCTGTTTGACTCGCTCTCGATTGTTGAGAACGTCATGTTTCCTCTAAAAATGTTTACCAAACAATCGCGCAGTGAAATGGAAGATCGCGCAAACTCGGCCTTAAAACGTGTGAATCTTATCGATGCACATCATAAAATGCCGAGTGAGGCTTCCGGTGGAATGCAAAAACGGGTGGCCATCGCCAGAGCCATTGTAAACAATCCTAAATATTTGTTTTGTGACGAACCTAATTCGGGCTTAGACCCAAAAACGGCTATTGTCATAGACAATCTGATTCTTGAAATCACCAAAGAATTTGACATCGTCACTGTTATCAACTCACACGATATGAATTCAGTAATGGAGATTGGTGAAAAAATTGTATTTCTAAAAGATGGACATAAGGCTTGGGAAGGCAGTAAAGACACTATCTTTAGAACGGACAACGAAGTTGTTACAGACTTTGTTTACTCTTCTAATTTATTTAAAAAGGTACGAAAAATGTACCTAGAAGATCTCTAAACCTTAGTCGCTAATCACTTCGACATCTTCTGTATTAAGCTCCAATTCAACCCAAGATTTTAAAGCTTCTTTTTTTAGGGTAACAAGACTGTCTGATAAAACAGAATTCCAGCGTGTTTTAACAAGCGTAATCGTATCCGTATACCTAAAGTTTGAGGACGTTAACATTTTTGCGTAGCCAAAAAACTCTAAGTTAGAGAATTGTATTTTAGCATTTTTAGAGAGATCTGAAAACCCATTCAAATCCATTTCAGTTTTACTAGAACTCAGAACTCCTTTCAAACTATCAATCGCGCGTTCACGAACCCCAATAATACTATCTCGTTTTTCAATTTTATCAATCGAAATATCATAAAGCTCTAAAATTTTATCAGTACTTCTGTTTTTATTGCCATTGATAACTAAACTAAAATCTTGAAGGTACTCATAGCCTTTCAACTCATTGATTAAATCTGATTTGGTCGCTTCATTAATTTCACCATTAAAATTTAGGGTGATTTTTTTTGCATCGGTATCTATTTTTTCACGTTGTAGCCAAAGATTATCATTATGCGTAATTTCAGTTTCTAAATACGTTTTATAATCCGATTTATACCTTGTTTCTTTAAGGACATCTACAAATGTCCACCCAGCAGGAAGCATGGCCGCTAAAGCAAGGATGGCAGCAAAGCGAGCAATGTTTTTTCGACGTTGCGAATTGGCATACCTCAACATTGGAAAACGCAGAATTTTAAGCACTAAAAACGTTGCTAAGGCAATAAAAATGGTATTGATCGCAAAGAGATACATTGCACCAAAAAAGTAATCAAAATTACCTTGAGACAAACCATATCCTGCGGTACATAATGGTGGCATTAAAGCCGTTGCAATGGCCACTCCAAAAATAACGGAGGCAACGGTTCCCTTTTTGGTTCTTGCAATGATGAGTGCTAATCCGCCAAAAAATGCGATAAGAACATCTCTAATATCGGGTTTCACTCGGCCCAATAATTCGGAATTATCTTCACTTAACGGGAAAAAATAAAAGAATAAAAAAGCAGTTAATAAACTCAGTACAAGCATGGTTGCTAAGTTGATCAATGACTTCCGAAGAGTGTCAATGTCATTGATCGCAATGGACATTCCAATACCGAGAATGGGGCCCATTAGGGGTGAAATTAACATCGCTCCAATTACAACCGCTGTGGAGTTGGCATTCAACCCAACCGAAGCCACAAAAATAGAGCAAATCAAAATCCAAGCAGTGGCCCCTTTAAAAGGAATATCGGCCTTAATCGCCGCTACGGTCGCCTCTCTATCGGTGTCATGCCTGAAATCTAAGAGTTCAATTAAAAATATTTTTAAGGACTCCCAAAGGCCTTTGGCGTCTTGTTTAACCGCAGCTTTGGATTGCTCTGCTTTTATGTTTTCTAGGTCTTGATTTAGGTTGTTTTCCATAACTAAATGTGTTGATCACCAAACTTTTTACGAACACGTTCTCGCAATTGCTTAATATCTTGTTCTTTACTCTTTGGAAAGATAAGTAAAATTTCTTTTTCCTCCACAACGATAAAATCATCTAAATCCTCCAAGACCACAATCTTATTTGTATCTGTCTTAATCATATTCCCCGAAGAATTATTAGCTAACAATCGTGCATTCACCACCGCATTTTCGGTGGGTTCCTCTGAAATTTTATCATATAAACTACCCCAAGTTCCCAAATCATTCCAGTCAAAAGTTGCTGGAATTACATAAACATTTTTGCTCGGCTCCATGATTGCATAATCCACCGATATATTTTCAGACTTACTATAGTTTTCTAAGACAAAGGACGTTTCATCATCGGTATTATAGACCGCTTGGCCAGCAGCAAACAAGTTGTACAATTTTGGTTGATGTGTTTCAAAAGCTTTTAAGACACTCGAAGTAGACCAAATAAAAATTCCACCATTCCAAAGAAAATTCCCTTGTTCTAAAAACCCCTTAGCCGTTTCATAATTGGGTTTTTCACGGAACTGAATCACTTTTTTTTGTGCGGCACGACTCGTTTTATCGTATTCGATATACCCATAACCCGTATTGGCAAAAGTGGGCTGAATTCCTAAAGTCATCAAGGCATCTGAAGTTTCGGCGAAATCAAATGCATTTTGAAGGTTCGAAATAAAAGCTGATTCATCCTCGATCCAGTGATCACTGGGCGCAACCACCATGACCGCATCAGGGTTTTGTTTGTGAATTTTTAAGGAAGCCATTAAAATACAAGGCGCTGTATTACGCATCGCGGGCTCTGCAATAATTTGTTTTTTATGTAGTTGAGGCAATTGCTCCAGGACCAAATCGCAGTAACGTTCATTGGTTAAAATAAATATATTTTCTTTTGGAATCAACAACTCTAAACGCGAAGTCGTCTTTTGTAAAAGCGTCTGACCTGTTCCTAACATATCGTGAAATTGTTTTGGAAACGCTTCTTTACTTACGGGCCAAAAACGAGAGCCGACGCCCCCTGCCATAATAATTGCATAATAATTTTTGTTCATCTTCATTTATTCATTTACTAGTTCAACTTCTGCATTGGGGTTAAAAACATAGGACCGACCTGTGGACAATTCGGTACATTCAAAACGGGTGCGTCTTTTTAAGCCTTTCCGAAATGTTTTTCCATTATACAATCTAAATGCGGCCCCTTCAGGCACATCAAAGATAAATATTTTTCCGTTAGGGGCATCAAATTGCTTGAGTTTCAATGCTAAAACGGCATCGGAGTCGCTGCTTGCCTTGGGGTTTTTGAAATGAGTGGCTAATAACGGCAACACATCCATTGGAAAGACCTCGGGACGTAAAAAAGGCAACATCAAATGCTGAAACACCGATTTCCATTCTAACCCATGTGGTTTGATTCGCCTACCACATGATTTATAGGCTTCAAAATGAGCAATTTCATGGATTAACGTAATTAAAAACTGATAGGGATTTAAATTAGAATTGATGGTGATTTGATGTTTTCCGTTGTTTAAACGTCGGTAATCTCCGTGGCGTGTTTTGCGTTCTTTTTTAATTTTTACCACTAAATTATCATGCGACAAAAGGGTCGTGACTTGGTCAAAAGCAGCAGGTGGAATAAAATCGTGTAAGGCATCAACCATAAACTTGAAATTACATGCGCTCAGGAACCTGAATCCCCAATAAACTAAACGCATTTTTTATCGTTGTTGCTACCGCTTTGGAAAGCTGAACTCTAAATCTAATTTCAGACGGAGTATCAGCGCCTAAAATAGAGACATTTTGGTAAAACGAATTAAATTCTTTCACCAAATCATAGGCATAATTAGCCACCAATGCAGGACTGTAATTCGCAGCGGCTTGTTGAATGACTTCCGGAAATAATTGTAGCTGCTTGATTAGTGCCTTTTCTTTGCTGTGCAACGCATACCCTGCTGGAATATCTCCCGCTGGGTCAATTGTTGACTTTCTTAAAATAGCCTGAATTCGAGCGTATGTATATTGAATAAACGGCCCCGTATTCCCTTGAAAATCGACCGAAGCTTTTGGGTCAAACAAAATTCGTTTTTTGGGATCGACTTTTAGAATAAAATATTTTAGAGCCCCGAGGCCAATCGTCCCATACGTTTTTTCTTTCTCACTGTCAGAATAGCCTTCTAGTTTTCCTAAGTCTTGAGAAATCTCTTTGGCTGTGGACGCCATTTCAACGATTAAATCGTCGGCATCAACCACCGTTCCTTCGCGACTTTTCATTTTTCCACTAGGTAAATCGACCATCCCATAACTAAGGTGTGTAAGATCTTTAGCCCAGTCAAATCCTAATTTTTTTAAGATTAAAAACAAGACTTTAAAATGATAATCTTGCTCATTTCCTACGGTGTACACCATCCCAGCGACGTCTGGAAAATCTTTCAAACGCTGAATGGCCGTCCCAATATCTTGGGTCATATAAACCGCAGTACCATCGGATCTTAACACAATTTTTTCGTCCAATCCATCGGGTGTTAAATCACACCAAACAGATCCATCTTCTTTTTTTATAAAAACGCCGCTTTGAAGCCCTTCATTTATAAACGACTTCCCTAGTAAATAGGTTTGACTTTCATAATAATAGCTATCAAAATTGACGCCTAATGCATTATAGGTGACCTCAAATCCGGCATAGACCCACGCATTCATTTGTTTCCAAAGGGATACCACAGCTTTATCTCCGGCTTCCCATTTAAGGAGCATTTCTTGCGCTTCGACTAAGATTGGTGCTTGCGCTTTGGCGTCTGCAGTAGACAAGCCTTTGGCCTCTAAGTCGCTAATTTCTTGTTTATAAACTTGATCAAATTTAACATAATAATTTCCGACCAACTTATCCCCTTTCAATCCTGTTGATTCTGGGGTTTCATTGGACCCATAACGCTGCCATGCCACCATACTTTTACAAATATGAATACCTCGATCGTTGATGATTTGAGTTTTATACACCTTTCTACCAGATGCTTTCAAAATCTCCGCCACACTATAGCCTAAAAGATTGTTTCTAACGTGTCCTAAATGTAAGGGTTTGTTGGTATTTGGTGAGGAGTATTCGACCATCATCGCTTGGTCAGTTGAAGGCGTTACAAACCCAAAGCTAGGATTGGCATTAATCGATTGAAAGACATCTAAAAAATAGGCATCCGAAATCACTAAGTTTAAAAATCCTTTGACCACATTATAGCCAACGATTTCAATGACATTGTCAGACAAATACGCCCCTAAATCTTCCCCCAGCTGGGCTGGGTTCATTTTTACGGTTCGTAACATTGAAAACGTAACGACTGTCAAATCACCTTCAAAATCTTTTCGAGTTGCTTGAAACTCAACCGAAGGTAATGGCGTGTTATAAAGTGTTAAAAACGCTTGTTTTATATGTTGTGAAAGGGATTCCTGAAGTGTCATTATTTATCTGATTTCAGCCACAAAGATACATTTTTTTTAATCCTAATTTGAAGCTGTTTTAGGCAAAAATACTTCGGCCATCATACAACGCGCACTGCCTCCACCACAAGACTCAATCGTATCCAAAGCGCTTGCAATAATTGTGGCGTGAACTTCTAATAATTCAACTTGCGCTGGTCGTAACGAATCCAAGGCCGATTGACTCATTACCAAATAACTACGATCGTCTGCTCCTTTTAGTTGCAGCATGTTTCCTGCAAAATTATTAACTTGATCTTCAGATATTTCGATAATTTTCTTCCCGTCTTCTTGGAGGTGTTTGATAAGGTTTTTACGCTCTTTTTTATCATCAATACTCGCCAAACACACCACGGCAAAGGTGGCTCCTAAACACATCATCACGTTGGTGTGGTAAATTTTTTCACGACGTTCGTTCACTGTTTGATAGGCTGAAAACACAATTGGCGTATATTCGAAATCCTCACAAAACTCAATAAACAACTCTTCATCGGCTCTGGCCGATAGCGCACAATATGCTTTATGATTGCTGCGGTCCAACAAAATACTGCCGGTACCTTCCAAAAAATAGCCTTCTTTTTCTGCGGCTGTATAATCAACGACATTATTGATGGTAAATCCTTCGGATTCAATAGCTTCTATAATAGATTCCTTGCGTTCGAGACGTCTATTTTCGGCAAACATTGGATACAGTCCAATGGTGCCATTTTCGTGAAAAGATATCCAATTATTAGGAAAAAGAGAATCGGGGGTATCAAAGTCTTTGGTATCTGATACTACAATCACCTGAATGCCTGCCTTTTTGAGCTTTTCGACCATCGCATCAAACTCTTGAGTCGCTTTTGCATTGACCGCCTCAGGAAGGGTGTTTTCTTCTGTTTTTTGGTAATAATTATTGACCGCTGTTTGTTCGTTCATTCGAAATTGAACTGGGCGAATCATGAGAACTGTATTGGTAATTTGTGACATTTTAATCGCGTTTTAAAGGAAGGGTTGAACAACGGAGTAATCCGCCTTGTTTTGATATTTCGGCATACGGCACTTTTTCTACGGTATAGCCTTTGGCTTCGAGCCAGGTATTTAAGCGGGTAAAATTTTGTTCTGAGATGACCACATTTTCTGAAATCGAAAATACATTGCAATTCATCTGTGACATTTCTTGTTTGGTGGCTTGAAACACATGGTTCGTTCCAAAAAAATCAAGCAACCATTTATAATCGTCTGTATTTAAAAATCCTTGCGCATGAATGAGAGCATTTCCATTGCCTAAGGGTTGAAAACAACAATCCAAATGCAGCGCATTTTCAAGGGGATTTGTATTGGATTTCCGAAGCTCAAATGTTTTAACTGTTTTTTCTGGAAATAGATTCTGGATGGCTTCGGCTGCTTGAAGATTGGTGCGAGCGGTAATAAATTCTGGATAATCCAGTCCAGAATAGACGCCTATAAATATATAGTCATCACATAAAATCACATCCCCTCCTTCCACATGACAGTCGTCTGGAAGAATGATAAGTTGTTCTGAATTGATTTGACTTAAAAGCGACTCTAAAGCCTCAAACTCTTGTGCGCGATCTGGAAGAATATTGGAACGAATCATTTTATCATCGATTACAAAGGCAATATCGCGTGCAAATATCTGGTTACAATTTTGAATCACAGTAGGACGATAGACTTCGACATCGTATTTTTGGAATACAGCCATGACGGCTGCCATTTCGATCTGCATGTCGGATTCCGTTGGATAAGTCCCTGCCAAAACGTGTGCGTGACTACTGGGATCATAACAATTTTCTGCGAAAGGAATTGGACCATTCTTTTCTGCTGTCCCTAACAGAACCGCTCTTAAACGTGCATATTCGTTATGAACGCTCAGTGTTAATGGATGTGACTGACCGGTACTACTGGCCATTATTTTGCGACGGACTTAAACGGGCGGTGAGTACTGCCTATATAAATTTGACGTGGACGACCAATCGGCTCTTTACGCAAACGCATTTCGCGCCATTGGCCAATCCAACCTGGAAGACGACCTAATGCAAACATCACTGTGAACATTTCAACAGGGATGCCCATGGCACGGTAGATGATTCCAGAGTAAAAATCAACATTTGGATATAATTTTCTATCGATAAAATACGCATCAGTCAATGCTTCTTGTTCGAGCCCTTTTGCGATGTCTAAAATAGGATCTTTAACTCCTAAATCGTTTAAAACTTCATCGGCAGTCACTTTGATGATTTTAGCACGCGGATCGAAATTCTTGTAAACACGGTGTCCAAAACCCATCAATCGAAAAGGATCACTTTTATCTTTGGCTTTCGCCATGTATTTTTTGGTGTCTCCACCATCATTTTTAATGGCTTCCAACATTTCTAAAACGGCTTGATTTGCACCGCCATGAAGGGGACCCCAAAGCGCCGATATTCCTGCTGAGATGGAGGCAAACAAACCTGCATGCGATGAACCAACGATGCGAACAGTAGATGTCGAACAGTTTTGCTCATGATCTGCATGAAGAATCAGTAATTTATTTAAAGCATTCACCAATATTTCGTTTTGGACGTACTCTTCGTTGGGCTGCTTGAACATCATTTTTAAGACGTTTTCGACATAGCCCAAAGAGTTATCCCCGTAATCGAGTGGTAAGCCTTGTTTCTTACGCATGGCCCAAGCCACCAATACTGGGAATTTTCCTAAAATACGAACCACAGAATTGTACATATCTTCAGGAGAATCTACGTCAACCGAGGTTGGATTAAAGGCGGTCAAAGCACTGGTTAGTGACGACAATACGCCCATTGGATGTGCCGATTTTGGAAATGCATCTATTATTTTTCGGATATCGTCATCGACAATCGATTCGGATTTGAGGTCTGTATGAAATTTAGCTAACGCCTCTTTGGTTGGCAACTCACCAAAAATCAATAAATATGCAACTTCTAAAAAATCTGCTTTTTCGGCCAATTCTTCAATTGAATACCCTCTATACCTTAAAATACCTTTTTCGCCATCTAGAAATGTAATTTCACTCACACATGATCCCGTGTTTTTAAACCCTGGATCAAGGGTCGTAACCCCACCGGTTACCGCTCGTAACGCACTAATATCAATCGCTACCTCATTTTCAGAACCCATAATTGTTGGGAACTCATGTTTTTGACCGTTAATTTCTAAAATTGCTTTATCTGACATGTTATTGGGATGTATTATTTGTATATATATAAGGAAGAGCAAATTTACAAAAAAAAACCCTTTTTAAAAAGTGTTTCCTCCAATGTCCACAATAAATTAATTTTGTTTAATGTTATTGCATTATTGTTAATCATAATTGTATTTATAAGATAATAACGCAATAAAAGTTGATTTTTTTTTAAAATAATTGTTGAATATGCAAAATATTTATATATTTGCCACATAATCGGTACTGTATTTAGTACAGTCCTTGGAATAATCATTATTAATTAAAAAAAAGCAAGAAAATGACCCCAAATCAAACTCTAGTTGCCTTCGGCAACGTATTGAAAAAAATTACACTCTCTCTATTTTTAGTAGTCGCATGTAATGCCTTTGCGCAAGTGGGTGTTGGAACTCAAACGCCTGCAACTACTTTAGATGTAAGCGTCGGTGCTACACCAGCTGCTTTAGCCACTGGTAACGGTATTACCGTACCAAGTGTTACAGATGCTTCTACAACAGCGGTTGCTGGAACAAACGATGGACAAATGGTCTATGATACAACGCAAAAAGCGTTTTACTACTGGAATGCTGGTACGTCTGCTTGGACGGCTGTTGGTGGTGGTGGTGGACCTGATTTTACATTGGGTTCTGGTGGTATCTTGGACGTTGATGTAATTGCAACTCCTGATTTGTCAGCGAATACTGCTAACAACGTGCTTAACATTACTGAAAGTGGCGCTGGACCTGGTAGTACAAACATAACTCTTCCTACGCCTGCAACTAATGCAGGTCGTATAATAGTGATTATAAATGGTGGTGCGAAAGGGATAAATGTTTTAGGTGCACCTGCAGGTATTGTCGCTTCATCTTTATCGGGAACTTTCTTTTGTACTGGTGTCCAGTGGGTAAAATCTGGTAATTAAAATATAACCTTTTTAAATTTAAAATATGAAAAATATGAAAAATATAATATTATCATTATCATTTATAGTATCTCTTTCGGTTAACGCACAAATAGTTCAAACCGAAGGTTCTAATACATCTGGAAATAGTAGTATGGCGTTTATAGATGGTTCAAGTGCTATTACCTATAATCCTTTTAATGGAGCAGGTAAAGGAATTTTGTTTCCTAGTACAGACCTCACAAACATTAATGCCGCAGATGTTTTTGATAGTGGAACTGTAGGCACTGCGGCTTATAATCCAAATTATTATGACGGATTAGTGGTCTATAACACAGGGACAGGCGCAGTTACAGGAGAGATGGGCAGTGGTAGCCCAGATGTAGCCCCTGGATTTTATTATTACGCTAACCCTACACGAACAGCTTGGGATGGTGGAACTTGGACTTCTATGGGCGGCGGTGCTGGTGGCGCAAATGTAAGTGACACTCCAACAACTTCTGCAACAATTAATGGTGAGGAAGAACTAGTCGTGCGAGTTGAGGGTGTGGCAGATGGAAATACCACTCATCTCGATTTATCGGCAGCATTAACTACAGGTACCGTAGGGACTTTCAGACTAGCAAAGATTTTCAATGCTACTACTGGAGCTGCTATCATGGAAGCTACAGGAGCTTATGATTCAGTAAATAATACTGTTGTAACGGGTAACGGAATGATGAACTTTCTTTTAGACTCAGGTATTTATACCGTTGAATTGTATTATTTTGCACCATAATAAATGAAATATTACAATAATAAAAAAGGCTGTCTATTTAGACGGCCTTTTTTATTACTAATATTAGTGCTTCATAAAAACACAAACGAAAAAACGCTTATATACAAAAACGCCTAAACTAAATGTTTAGGCGTTTTTAAATGCGATAAGAAATACGTAATTACTTAATCTTAAAAGCTTTTTCTTGCGGGAAATAAGCCGTTTCTCCTAACTCTTCTTCAATACGAAGGAGTTGGTTATATTTGGCCATACGGTCACTACGTGACGCAGAACCTGTTTTAATTTGACCTGTATTTAATGCCACTGCAAGATCGGCAATAGTATTGTCTTCGGTTTCACCAGAACGGTGCGACATCACAGAGGTGTAGCCGGCATTGTGTGCCATATTCACGGCAGCAATCGTTTCAGTCAAGGTTCCAATCTGATTTACTTTAATAAGAATTGAATTTGCGATGCTGTTATCGATCCCTCTAGAAAGACGCTCAACATTAGTCACAAACAAATCGTCGCCTACTAATTGTACGGTATCGCCAATTTTGTCTGTAAGGTATTTCCAACCTTCCCAGTCGTTCTCGTCCATCCCATCCTCAATAGAAATAATTGGATAGTTGGCCGCTAGTTCCGCTA
>Ga0209504_1000392_pt1 | contig 38982 bp, 36 predicted proteins | sample COGITO_mtgs_1005_FD_184791 | JGI IMG/M metagenome (GOLD analysis project Ga0209504, IMG submission 184791) | Pelagic marine microbial communities from North Sea - COGITO_mtgs_100511 (SPAdes) (version 2) | ecosystem: Environmental > Aquatic > Marine > Epipelagic ...
GGTACAGCTCGCAAGCCTCTCGCCGGAAACCCAGGGCTATGTGCTGCTGAACTTCAGTGAACCGCTGGATGACGAACTGCAAGCCGTGCTGGTGTACAGCACTGACCTGCCGCGGGTGATGGCGCTAGCAGTGGAAGTCGGTATCTACGCCGCGCCGGCCTATGAAGCCTTGAAAGCGGCACAAAACGAGGAATAACCACGGGGCCAGCGCGAGGACTCAGTGCTGCTGGCGGTGTACCTCGGCGAGTTTCGCAGCCAGCTCATCCGATTCCGCACTTTGCCCGCGCGGCAACCGACGCAGCACCGCCTGACTCAGGCGCAGCTGTTTGATAAAGCGTCGGCAATTGACACACATGGCCAAATGCATGCGTACCGACAAGCGTCGCCGCAACTTCATCTGGCCATCGATGTACTCACTGGAGTGAGCCACCAGCTCCTTGCAGCTCAACATTGGCCGGTCTCCTCAAAATGCTCCAAGGTGGCAAATACCTTGAGACGCGCGCGGTGCAGCAGCACGCGAACATTGGAGAGAGAAACCTGTAAAAGATTACAGATCTCGTCCAATTCCAGCCCCTCACGTTCGCGCAGGTGTAAAACGCTGCCCTGCAATTCGGACAGACTGGCCAAGGTACGCTCCAAGCACTCGCGCAATTCCTCTTCGGTCAGCAGCGCCTCCGGAGAATCGTGGTGCCAGGCATGCGGCGCCAGCAACCAATGGCCATCACCATGGAAACGCTCATCGCCGACAGTGCCGTGGGGAGACGGAATATCGTCGAGCAGCACTTCACGGCGGTTGCCCTTGAGGCGAGTTTTTGCGGTATTGGCGGTGATCGTCAGCAGCCAGGTTTTCAGGCTGGAGCGCCCCTGAAAACCGTCCAAGTTGCGCACCACAGCTAACCAGGCGTCCTGCACCACCTCATCGGCATTACGACTGCCGACAATCGCAAACGCCACCGCGCGCATCGCCCCCTGATAGGTGGCAACCAACTCACGGTAGGCCTTCTGCTCGCTCACGCGCAGGCGGGCAAGCAATATCTGATCAGCTGGGTAGTCCATTAATGCTTACGCAGGATCACGCTACCGATGGAGTAACCCGCACCGAACGAGCTGAGCACACCGAGAGCACCGCTTGGCAGGTCTTCCTGATGCTTGTGCAGGGCGATGACGGAGCCGGCCGAACTGGTGTTGGCGTAGGTGTCGAGGATCACCGGTGCTTCACCTGGCTCGGCATCGCGGCCGAGCAGCTTGCGCGCGATCAGCAGGTTCATATTGAGGTTGGCCTGGTGCAGCCAGAAACGCTTCACATCACCGACGTTGAGCTGGTTTTCTGCCAGATGCGCAGCAATCAGCTCGGCAACCATCGGGCAGACGTCCTTGAAGACTTTGCGGCCTTCCTGCACGAATAACTTGTCGCGAGCGCCGACGCCTTCTTCCGCACAGCGGTTGAGGAAGCCGAAGTTGTTGCGGATGTTGTTACTGAATTGGGTGATCAGTTTGGTGCCGACGATATCGAACTGGTAGTTCGAAGTGGCCTGGTCGGCACGTTCAATGATCACGGCGGTGGCCGCATCGCCGAAGATAAAGTGGCTGTCGCGGTCGCGAAAATTGAGGTGGCCGGTGCAAATTTCCGGGTTAACCATCAGGATCGCACGGGCCTGGCCCAGCTGAACGCTATTGGCCGCCGCTTGAATACCAAAGGTGGCGGAAGAACACGCCACGTTCATGTCGTAGCCAAAACCCTGAATGCCGAGCGCGGCCTGCACCTCAATCGCCACGGCCGGATAGCCACGCTGCAAGTTGGAACAGGCGACGATCACGCCATCAATATCGGCAGCCGTCTTACCGGCGCGCGCGAGGGCGTCTTTAGCGGCACCCACAGCCATTTCACAGAGGATGCCCCAGTCGTCATTGCTGCGCTCGGGGATACGTGGCGTCATGCGCTGCGGATCAAGAATACCGGCCTTGTCCATGACAAAACGGCTCTTGATGCCAGACGCCTTTTCGATAAAACCGCTGCTCGACTCACTCAGCGCTTCGACTTCACCACTGGCGATGGCGGCCGCGTTGTCGGCATTGAACTGCTGCACATAGGCGTTGAATGACTCGACCAACTCATCGTTGGAAATACTGTTTGCCGGGGTATAGAGGCCGGTACCGCTGATCACGACGTTATGCACAGTCATTCCTCTTGTTCTTCGCCGCAGGCAGCGGTCATTAATTCAATATGTCCAGGGCGGGCCATGGGCAAAAATCCGGGCGGGCAGGCTCAGCTCATTTGCCGCGCTGAAACGACCTGCAATTAGCCGCAGAGTTTGCCACAGCCAGAGGCGCTTCGCCCGCTCAGCACGTCAGGCCACAAGCAACAAGCTGACGGCTATTGAGGCAAAGATGCGCACAACACGCGCCAAGACACATCCAGCACAGCGCAACACTTGCGTGCCGTGCGCCCTAGAACGGCATCACCCATCCGGGCGATAGCCGACTGTCGGACAATCCTAGATTCTCGCCGCTCCTCTAATAACAAAAAAGGTTTCCGTCATGCGCAAGCTGCTTTTATTGCTGGTGCTGAGTTTTGCCTCGCTGACCCAAGCGGCGGTCGGCGTGTTCCCCGACAGCACCTTCCAGAACCTCGACCATGGCCTGTACTGGTTTGGTTATGGTGACAGCTGGCAGAAAGCGACCCCCGGTCAGAGCAATGCTTACTACGTAAGCAGCAAACCGACCATGATTTACGTGCACGGCTGGCAGAACGGCTCGACCCAAAAAAAGAATCGCGAAACCTTTAACCGCAAAGATGCCGGCGGCCCCGACCTCGACTTGGCAAACGCCTGGCTCGCAGCGGGCTATAACGTGGGCGTGCTGTATTGGAATCAGTTTGCCGATGAAGGCGAAGTGAAAGATGCCGAAGCCAAGATCTGGACTGCCACAGGCACTCGCGCGATGCGCTGGCGTAACAGCAGTGGCGTTTACGGCACAGGCCCCAGCCAATCGGTCGGCGACCTGCTGTTCAATAGCTACAAAGACAATCTCGCCGGTTATACCGGTAGCAATATACGCATCGCCGGGCACTCCCTGGGCAACCAGCTGGCCATCGTACTGACCAAGAAAATCAGCGATGCAGTCACCGCTGGCACCGTCAACAGCAAGCTGCTGCCCAAGCGTGTCGCCCTACTCGACCCGTTCTATTCCAACAGCGCGAAAAGCTACCTGGGCAACAAGTGGGTTGGCGAAGTGTGCCGCACCTACGTCAGCGCGTTAAAAACCAAAGGAGTCATCTTCGAGACTTACCGCACCTCAGGGGCCAGCAGCACCGGGTTTATCGGCGACAGCAATACCGGCCTGATGAACATGACCGCTTTCAGCGAACTCAAGCCGTGGTACTTCAGCAGCACCCAGCTGACCGAAAAGCACAATGCTGCCGTGTGGCACTACCTGTGGTCGTTCAGCAGTAACCCACCGCTGATTACCGGCACCAGCAATCAGGCTGCCTCGGCGAAAACCAGCGACAGCCGCATCACCACCCTGATGAATGGCACCAAGAAACTGGTGCACGACCAGGGCGCCTACACCAAGGAACCGTCCGACGATAACTTCAAGGAAGCTAATCGCTGATAGCGCAGGTCCTGCCGTGTCGGCAGGACCGCCTCACTCTCTAGCCGGCGCGGCTCAGCGCGCGCCGCTTGACTATCCAGTCAGCGCGTGAAAAAACAGAGGCACGCAGGCACAGCCCTGCACTCTCCTGCTTCTGGAACCCTGCATTATGGCCCTGCATACCTGGCTGATCTTTCTTACGGCAGTATTTGGCCTGGCGCTAACGCCAGGGCCCAATGGCCTGCTCGCGCTCAGCCATGGTGCCTTGTACGGCCATCGCAAAACCCTGTTTACCGTCAGCGGCGGAGTACTCGGCTTTACCCTGCTGATGGCCTTGTCGATGCTCGGCATCGGCACCTTACTGCAAGCCTCGGCGCAGGCCCTGACCATTCTCAAATGGCTCGGTGGCGCTTACCTGATCTGGCTAGGTATTCAACTCTGGCGCGCACCTCCCCTGCATCTGGCCATGGCCGAGAAAGCCGAAGCCCGCAGCGGCCTGAAATTGTTTCGCCAGGGTTTGCTCTCGGCGCTCTCAAACCCCAAGGTGATCCTGTTTTTCGGCGCGTTTCTGCCGCAGTTTCTCGACCCGCGCGGTGACCTCTGGCTGCAATTCGCGATCATGGCCGCCACCTTTGCCGTGGTCGAAGGCGGCGTCGAATACCTGCTGGCGCGCATGGCCCACCGCGTTCGGCCCTGGCTGCAACGCAGCGGCAAGGGCTTCAACCGCTGCTGCGGTGGCCTGTTTGCGCTGATGGGCGCAGCCCTGCCGATGACTCGTTGAACCACCTAAACCGCAAAGGATCTGCCCTGGTGCCCAAGCTGTTGCCTGCTCTGCTGTTGCTCACACTGAGCTGCGCATCACTCGCCAGCGAACGGGCGCTGCGCTTCTCGATTAATGACAGCTGGGCCATGCCCATAGTGCGCATCGAGAGCGGCAAGGCGGTGGAAGGCATTCTGGTCGATCTTCAGCAGCGTATGGCCGCCAAGGTCGGGCGCACCGCCGAGTTGGTAGTCATGCCACGCCGACGAGTACATCACGCGCTGGATAGCGGCTACATCGATGTGCGCTGCTACGTCAGCCCGAACTGGGTCAACAGCGGCCACTATCGCTATATCTGGAGCCTGCCCTTTATGACCCAGCGCGATGTACTGGTAGGCGTTAATCCCGAAAAACTGGAGCCCGAACAGCTGCTGAATCAGCGCCTGGGCACCGTGCTTGGCTTCACCTATCCACGCCTGGACCCGCTGTTTGCCAGCGGGCAGATCCAGCGTGAAGACGCCCGCACCCAGGATCAAGTGCTGCTCAAACTCAGCGCCCAACGCTACCGTTACGCCATCAGTAACGAACTCTCACTGCAGTGGTTCAACCGCCACCAAGCGCCTGGACAGAAACTGCACATCATCAGCGAGGTAGCCGCCGACCCCGTCGCCTGTATTATCCGCGACGCCCCGGATGTGCCGACCATGGCGCTACTGCGCGCCATGGTGCAGATGCAGCAGGCTGGCGAATTTGACCAACTGCTGGCTCGTTACCGCTAAGGCGACAAGTGTGCTTAGCGGGGTAAATCCAGATGTTCAAGCACTTGTTTAACACGCTGGGAAAGCGAGCCACTCAGGCGCGTGTAGGCCCAACCTCGACGCTGCAATTGGTCTTCGTACCAGCGGTTCTGTCGATGACGGAATGATTCCCCCTGGCGCGTACCATCCTGAACGAAGGGAAAGTCGTCAGCGCAGAGAAACAGATGTGCGTAGCGTCGCTCTGCCAGACACGCCAACTCTGCCTCCGCCTCCCCAAACAGTTCACGAGAATAAAAGAGAGTGGTCAACGGCGTGGTATCACAGACCAAATAACGTCGGCACCGTGCTGCCAACGCATGCTCACGCGCGACCTGACTACGACCGATATGCAGCAGGTCGTCGTAGGCCAAGTCACCACCGCGCATCTCCCACAGCTCGCGGCCGAATTCAGCGGCATAAAGGGTCTGCAGAGACTCGGCAAGGGCCTGAGCGAGACTGCTCTTGCCAGTGGACTCGCCGCCTAACAGGCCAATGCGCTCGACAAAATCACCGTACACCTCAGGTGCCAGGTAATGACGCAAGCCATGCACATCGGCGCGCAGACGCGAGGCCGAAATCGGCACCCGCTGACGCGCTCGGTCCAGCTCCACATGCCGGACTGGGCGACCAAAACACTCAGCCAGGTGTGCGGCAAAACCATCGCCATAAGCCTCGCTGGTAAATACCGCCTCAACCGGCTCGCGCAACACCTGCAAGCAAAAATCGGCCACGAACTGACGCTGATGGGTTTCCGATTCATTGTTGTACGGCAGGGACGGCAGCTGCAGCCCCTCGCTTTGCCAGTTCGCCACCCGCTCAGGCGTCAACACCCAGCAGGACAACTCCGGAAAACGCACATGCAACCAGCGCTCGCGGCGATCGGCTGCACAGCCGTCGAACTCCGGTAGCGACCAACTGAGCAGATAGAGGCGCTCGCACTGCGCCTGTGCCTGCTGAATCAGCCACTCATGACCCAGATGCAGAGGGGCGAACTTGCCCACCACCAGCCCACTGGAAAACGCCTTGGCCATACTCAGGCTCGCTGCTCGGCAGTAGCGGCTGAAGAATCCAGAACGGCCACCTCACGCTGCCAGCGATACAAGCCATACCAGGCGTTGCACCAGAACAGGCCATAGATAAAGGCCGTCAGATAGAGTTCACGAGAGGCGAACAGCGGCACAGCAAGGCTGTTGACCAATAGCCAGCAGTACCAGTTTTCCAGTTTTCGCCGCATTAACAGCAACTGCGCCAGCACGCTGAACGTCAGCACCAAAGAGTCGATAAAAGGCGCATAAGCATTGGTGAAATGATGCAGAAGCGCTCCATAGCCCAGCGCAACCAGTAGCGCGATCAACATGGCCAGCAGCAGCCCGTACCAAGGCGTACGCGTGATGAATAAAGCAGCACCGCTCTGCCCATGCTGCCAGCTCCACCAGCCAAGCAGACTGGTCGCGATGAAAAAAACTTGCAGGGTTACATCTGCATATAACTGCACGTCGAAGAACAACCAACCGAACAGAAAACAACCGACCAATCCGACCGACCAGGTGTGAACTGAGTTGCGCGCGGCAAGTAGCACGGCAGCCAGATAAAACAGATTGGCAAATATCTCCAACGATGACGGCATGTACGCATCCTTATGAACATGGATTCAGCCAGCGCAGCCTACCAGCCAGGCCAGCTGTGATCCACGCCACAGCCACCATGGCAGCTCCTGACAATCGCCTGTCATCCGTGTTTTGATAGCCAAGTTTGTTCGACTTATCTCTAATTCCAAAGGACTGGATTATCACCATGCCCCTACTCGCTCTGCTCGTTATCGCCTGCCAAGTCACCTGTGGTCTGCACGTGGTGCGCAGTGGACAGGAACGCTACTGGATCTACCTGATCATCGCCCTACCTGGCCTCGGCTGCCTGATCTACTTCCTCGGCATCATGCTGCCCGACATGCTCGGCAGTCACCGTGGGCGCAGGACCATCAACCGCTTGCATGACAGCATCGACCCCGATCGTCACCTGCGTGCCCTGCGTGATGAACTGGAGATTCGTGACACCCGTGACACTCGCATCAACCTGGCCGATGAGCTGCTGCGCATGGGCCAGGCTGAGGAAGCGGCTAAGCACTATCAGATAGCTTTGCGTGGGATTCACAGCGATGCGCCAGATATTCTTCTCGGCTTGGCCAAGGCCCGCTTTGCTCACGACGACTTTGCCGGTTGCCGCGAAAGCCTTGAACAATTAATTAACAAGAATCCCGACTTCCGTTCAGCCGACGGTCACTTGCTCTATGCCCGCACGCTCGAAGCCTTGAACGAAAACCTCAAGGCCGAGGAGGAATACCAAGCGCTGAGCAGTTACTACAGCGGCCCCGAGGCCGCCTATCGCTACGCTTTACTGCTGCGCAGTATGGGCCGCCAACGTGAAGCGCGTGAAATGCAGCAACAGATCCAGACCTACGCCCGCCGCGCGCCCAAACACTACCGCATCCTGCACAAGGAATGGTTGGAACTAAGCCAGCTGGAACTGCGCAGCCTGCAACAGGGCTGACAACTCAAACCGCTTGCGCAACCTTGAGCACCAGACGAATGCCGCGCAGCCCCCGTTCTTGCTCACGCTGCAAGGAATAGCTGGCCAGGTCAGCCATGGCCCGACGGTGCGCATACGCCAGGCTGTCAATCAGCGTGGCGCTGTTGCGCAGGAACTCGACCGGTTCACCGGCCTGAGCATTCAGCCGTGGGCAGCGCAGGCGTAGATATCCGCCCAGCGTGGTGCCATCGAGCAGGGTCTGTGGAATCTGATCCGCAACCTTGAGCAGGCGCAGAGCCAGGTCCTGATAACGCGACAAGGCATCCTGACTCAAACGCTCAGTCAGGCTGTCGGGAGTCTGCTGATGCCAATCTAGAAAGCGCTCGGCCAGCTCACGGGCCTCCAGCAGACGCGCATAGTCGACATACAGCTTGCTTAGCTGCAGCGCCAATCGGGCAGTGTCACGCAAAGCGGTCGACGCCCCAGCCAGACACAGCTCCAGGCGTCGCCGGTACAGCGATGCAGCCTGTAACAGTTGCAGTTGCGCCGGGGTTTTTCCGGCATCGATCTGCTGATACAACGGCAGGTGCTTGCTGGCATCAAACGCCTCGTTATCACTGAGCCGCGAATTCACGCCATTACGCTGCAACTCGCCACACCAGGCCAGCGCTACACGCTGGTCTTCCTGCGTTTCAGCCTGAGTCCAGGCCTGGGTGATTTCTGGGGACAGACGCCGCAACTCGTCAATCACAGCCTGCCAACCCAGCGTGGCATGGGCCGCCTGAACGGGCTGATGCAGTGACAGCCAGGGCAGACTGCGCCATTGCCGGCCCGTCCATTCCCAGAGCTGATCCAGCGCCTCTTCACGCTGAGCGCTGATCTGGAAGATCTGCTGGCTGTCCTGTAACTGCTGCTCGTCATACTCCAGGCCCAGCTCGGCGTAGTAAGCCTCGGTGACACTCTGACAATGCTGGGAGAAGTGCTCGAATAGAACTGCCGCCGGGCGAGCGTCATGCAAGTAGCCGGGTGCCTGCAGGGCTTCACTGTGCTGGATACGCGCCAGATCGGCGGGGTGCGTGTGCCAGTAGCGGGTATTGCCCTCGTCGAGGCTTTGCTCCATCTGCTGTCGAAGCACCTGGCTCATGCTGGAGGTCTTCTCGGCTGTGGCCTGCGGCATATCGCGCAGCAAACGTCGCTCGCGCCAGGTACGAGAATTTTGCAGATCCACTTCGCGCCAGGCCCAGGACAGCGAACGCAGCTGCAAGGCACTGCCACGAAACGCCGCACTCCCGGCCAGCAAACTCTCGTAGCGGTCAGCGTCAAACTCCATCTGCCGCGACAGGGAGCGCGATAAGCGAAAGCTCAACCAGAAACAGCCACGCATCAACAATCGCGACAGCTCGATACCCTGCTGTGCCACCCAGACTGCCAGCTGCAGAATCCACCAAGGATCATCCTCCAGCCACTCCTGCAGCCGATCATCCCAAGGATCACGGTCGTAACTGCGCACATCCAACCAAGCATTGACCGAGTTGACCAGGAAGTTGCAGCGCATACCCAGACGCTGAGCAAAGTGGCCAAACTCGTGCCCAAGTACGCCGACGAACTGCTGCACGCTCATGCCGGCCACCAGCGGCATACCGATGGTCAACACCTTGCGACCCGAGAAAAACCCACTCCAGCCGTTCTCGAAATGCACGCTGGCATTCACCTCATTGGACAGCTGCACCGCCACCGGCGGGCGCAGGCCGATTGCCTGACATAACTGGCTGATCACCAACTGCAGACGCGGCTCGCAGGCCAGATCCAGCTCCAGCGGTTCATCACCCCGCCGATTGGGCAAAAAGAACGGTCGCGCCATAAACAGCAGCAGAATGCCGCCACTGATAGCCGGCACACCGTAGATGCAGAGCAGCAGCCAGATATTGCGTAAGCCGCCGAGGTACTCGTGGATATGCATCAGGTACCAGGCCAAACCCACACCCAGGCCGATCACCAAGCCCGCATAAAGCGTCGGCACCAGTAGGCAGCAGAGCGTGACCAGAAACAGCTGCAAGGCATACGCCGGGCTGGGACGCGCGCGCTTTAGCCCCTTTTGAGCCAGTTCCTGCAGAACAGTCAGAGGATCGACCGCCGCAGGCGCGGCAACTTCCTCGACCGAGACGGCCAGGCCGGCCTGTTGCAACCGACTGCACCAGCGCTGGGCGCTCGGCTGGTCCAAACCACTTTTGACCACCCGGCGAGCCGGCGGCAACAAAGCTTGCACCTGAGCCTCGGAGAACTTCAGCTGCGTCTGTAGATGCTGAGCAATCTGCTCAGGCGTATACCCGGGCAACGCCCGCCCACTCAGCACAACACGGAACGACACGGCGATCCCTCGCAACAGTTTGAAATTGGCGGGCAGCTTAACAAAGAGTGCGGCGCTCGCAGCATGTCATGAGTAGCTCAAGTGACCGGTAGCTGGCCTGCCTCTGATGCGGTTGCGACCTGATCAAGTCCTTTCACCTGCTGGCCATCCCAAACGTGCAAGGGCCTTGAGCCGCCGGCCAGCAGCCAACCACTGCGCCCACCCACCAAAGTGCTGACCGCATGCGCGCGCCCCAGCGGGTTGTGCCGAGCCAGCAACAGAACGCTGTCGCGCAGCCAGGCCAGGCTGCGGCTGTGGGACTGGAACAGAGGGGTAAGCAGGCGGCTGGCCTGACGGTAGTAGCGCAAGTGGTCACGCCGGCTGCTGGCATATGCGGCGAACACCGCCTGCCAGTCGCAATCAGTTGGCGTTCTTTGTGTGGCAACCGCAGTGGATAAAGCCGCCGCATCCACCAGCGCCATATTGGCGCCCTGCCCCAACTGCGGGCTCATGGCGTGGGCACAATCGCCAATGGCGATCACCCGGTTATCGTGCCAGCGCTGCATGCGTACATCGGCATACACCGCCTGGCTCAATTGCTCGGGGTGTTCGATCAGTTCAACAAAGGGTTCGGCAGCGCTGCCGGCCAGCTGCAGCACCTGGGCTTTCCAGGCAGCCAAGCCGGCTTCACGCCAGGCAGCAAACTGCGCCACCGGCAGGCTCCAGAACAGGCTGCTCAGCGCCTGCTCACGGTTTAGGTGAGTACGCCCGGTGGGCATGATGCCGAACATCTGCGCGCAGTCCCGGTACCACTGGCGAAGATCCGTCGAATCGGGTGCATTTGCAGACGAAGCCGGGGTCGGCACAATGCTCCACAGCGCACCCCAGGGGTAAGGCTGCAACCACTGTTTGACCTGCATTTGCCCGCGCAACGCCGAACGCACGCCATCGGCCAATACCAGCGCGGCGAACTCGCCGAACGGCTGCTCCACGCCCTGCTCGTCTTGGTGATACAGCTGCACATGGCTGCCGTGCTGGCTGAAACGGCTGATATGCACGCCGGTTTCAACCTGCACCCCAGCTTGCCGCGCAGCAGTGAGCAAAGCCGTGAGCAATACGCTGCGGTGAATACCCATACCGAAACTGCCGGGTTGCCAATGCGCATAACGGGTATCGAGAATCACCCGGCCATTGCATGAAGTGCCGTACAGGCGGCTAACCGCAGCACCCAGGCCGCTGCACTCGGCAAACAGCCCCAGTTGCTGCAACACCGCCAGCCCCGAAGGTTGCAACAACACCCCGGCACCTACCGGCTGCAACGCGGGCACCCGCTCCAGCAACCGCACGCGAAAACCCTGGCGAGCGAGGAACAACGCCGTAGCCAACCCCGCCGTACCGGCCCCGACAATGGCAATCGGCAATCCCTTCACAATCCATCTCCACTAATTAATCGGGCGGATTCTACCCTTACACTATGCCCATGCAGGCGATATGGCAGCAGATTGCAGCGGGTATGCGCGCGAGTGCACATCCACAAAAAAGAGAGGTGGGACAAATCGAGGAAAGAGGCTGCTGGTACGCCGACACCTGAGAGGCAGGTGCCGGTGCACCCGCGTGTTACGGCGTAACCGGCAGAATGTCGAAGCCTTTGCGGTTATCGCTGACGATGCGAAATTGCTGCTGCGAACCCGGCTCAACCTTCACCGCCAACTCACGGCGCAGGCGGCCCATGCCGCACAAGGTGTCGTCCATCTCATCAATACCAATGCTCAACACCCGCGTGCCGACGGGCACCTGAAACTGCACCTGCTCACTCACGCCAATGCGCGCGGCCACTTTGCGGTCAACCAATACAGCCACATAACAGCCACCGCCCATACCGCCAACATCACGGTTGACCTGCAACTGCCCGCCTTGTGCCAATGGCTCTTGGTAGCCGAGCAAACGATCAGCGGGCACTGGTTTGATGTCCTCCGCAGCGGGTTTCCAGGACGAACAGCCGGCCAACAGCAGGAGCGGTAAAACGGCACAAATCAATCGCATGGGAGCCCTCCATGGGCGCAGGGGAAAACAAAGGGGATGCCACAAACGGCTTGAGTATCGACCCAGCCGCAGTTGGCCTCAAGTACAGATACGCCTGCCTTCAAATCAGTCGGCTATGCGCTTAAGCAGACGCGCCTGTAGCGCCGCCAGTTGCTCGGGCTCAGCCTTGCCGCCAGCGTGCACGCTGAGCGCCTCGCCGGCGTAGCGCGGCACGATATGCACATGAATATGGAACACCGTCTGCCCGGCCGGCGCGCCATTGAACTGCGCCACCTGCACCCCGGCAGGCTCAAGCTCGTCGATGATCACGCCCGTGAGTTTCTGCACCACGGCCATCACCTTGCTCAGGCTGTCGGCATCGACGTCCAGAATATTGCGCGCTGCCGAACGTTTGGGGATCACCAGCGTGTGGCCCAAAGACTGTGGAAATACATCGAGGAAGGCCAGCACATCCTCATCCTCGTAGAGCTTGTAGCAAGGGGCTTCGCCACGGATGATCTGGGCAAAGATATTCTGACTGTCGTATTCGCCGTGCAGGCTCATCGGGGTTCTCCAGTGCGCGGGGGTTGAGATGGCCCCAACCATACCGATTTATGCGCGCGGGGAAAAATCTGCGACCTGACCAAATGATCAATCACCGCTATCCTGCGCCTTTCGCCAGCTTATCCGGAGCGCCTATGTCAGCCCTTGCCGCCTACCCGATCACGCACAAATGGCCCGCCCAGCACCCCGAGCGCCTGCAGCTGTATTCGCTGCCCACGCCCAACGGCGTCAAGGCTTCGATCATGCTTGAAGAAATCGGCCTGGCCTATGAGCCGCATCTGGTCAGCTTCGACAGCAACGACCAACTCAGCGATGAGTTCCTCTCGCTCAACCCCAACAACAAGATCCCGGCCATCCTCGACCCCAACGGTCCAGACGGTCAGCCGCTGGCACTGTTCGAGTCCGGGGCGATTCTGCTCTACCTGGCGGAAAAGACCGGCCAGCTATTGGCCCAGGATGCCGCCACCCGCTACGAAACCATCCAGTGGTTGATGTGGCAGATGGGCGGCATCGGCCCGATGTTCGGCCAGCTTGGTTTTTTCCACAAATTCGCCGGCAAGGACTACCCGGATAAACGTCCACGCGACCGTTACGTGGCCGAATCCCAGCGCTTGCTCGGCGTACTCGACCAGCGCCTGCAAGGCCGCGACTGGATCATGGGCGAGCACTACAGCATCGCCGATATCGCCGTGTTCCCCTGGGTGAGAAACCTGATCGGCTTCTACGAGGCCGCCGAGCTGGTGGAGTTTGAGCGCTTTAGCAATGTGCAGCGGGCACTGCAGGCTTTTGTCGCTCGCCCTGCTGTGATCAAAGGTCTGGCCACGCCAGCGCGCGGCTAAAATAGACACCAGCAAGCCATTCAACGCGTAAACAACAGCGCTACGAGAACCGATATGAACAGCCATTTTCAACAGCCAGCGGTGACAGCATGATCGAGGTAACCGAGGTTTCCATTGCCGAACTGCGCGCCGCGCTCGAAGCCGGCCAGACCACGGCGGTCGAGCTGGTGCAGGCCTACCTCGCCCGTATCGACGCCTATAACGGTGCCGAAACACCAACTCAGCTCAACGCGCTGGTGGTACGCAACCCCGATGCACTCAAGGAGGCCGAAGCCTCCGATGCACGTCGCGCCCGTGGCGAGACCCTCGGCCCGCTGGATGGCATCCCCTACACCGCCAAGGACAGCTATCTGGTCAAGGGGCTTACCGCCGCGTCCGGCAGCCCGGCGTTCAAGGAACTCGTCGCCCATCGCGACGCCTTCACCATCGAACGCCTGCGCGGCGCCGGGGCCATCTGCCTGGGCAAAACCAATATGCCGCCCATGGCCAACGGCGGCATGCAGCGCGGCGTCTACGGTCGAGCCGAAAGCCCGTATAACGCCGATTACCTCACCGCACCCTTCGCTTCAGGTTCGTCCAACGGCGCCGGCACCGCGACAGCGGCCAGCTTCGCCGCCTTTGGCCTTGCCGAGGAAACCTGGTCGAGCGGGCGCGGCCCGGCCTCGAACAACGGCCTGTGCGCCTACACACCGTCGCGCGGGGTGATCTCGGTGCGCGGCAACTGGCCGCTGACGCCGACCATGGACGTCGTCGTGCCCTATGCCCGCACCATGGCCGACCTGCTCGCCGTGCTGGATGTCATAGTCGCGGATGATGCCGATACACGCGGCGACTTGTGGCGCCTACAACCCTGGGTGCCAATTCCCGCGGCGTCCTTGGTGCGCCCAGTTTCTTATGCCGATCTCGCCGCCAACGCCGCAGCGCTGGCCGGTAAACGCTTCGGCGTACCGCGCATGTTTATCAACAAGGATGAACACGCGGGCAGCAGTGAAGCACCGGGCATCGGCGGCCCAACCGGCCAACGCATTCACACCCGTGCCACGGTGATCGCCCTCTGGGAACAAGCGCGCAAGGCGCTGCAAGCAGCCGGTGCCGAAGTCATCGAAGTCGATTTCCCACTGGTGTCCAATTGCGAAGGCGACCGCCCCGGCGCGCCGACCGTGTACAACCGCGGCATCGTCACCCCGGAGTTTCTCCATGACGAGCTGTGGGAGCTCAGCGGCTGGGCCTTCGACGACTTCCTCCAGGCCAACGGCGATCCCAAACTCAACCGCCTGGCTGACGTCGACGGCCCACAGATTTTCCCCCACGATCCTGGCACCTTGCCCAACCGCGAAGGCGACCTGGCCGCCGGCATGGATGAATACGTCAACATGGCCAAACGCGGCCTGAAGAACTGGGACGAAATTGAAACCTTGCCCGACGGCCTGCGTGGCCTGGAACACACCCGCAAGCTGGACCTGGAAGACTGGATGGATAACCTCGGCCTCGATGCCGTGCTGTTCCCCACCGTCGCCGACGTTGGCCCGGCAGATGCCGATGTGAACCCGCAGTCCGCAGACATCGCCTGGAGCAACGGTGTGTGGGTGGCCAACGGCAACCTCGCCATCCGCCACCTCGGCGTACCCACCGTCACCGTACCGATGGGCGTGATGGCCGATATCGGCATGCCAGTAGGCCTGACCTTCGCCGGCCGCGCCTACGACGACTCAGCGCTGCTGCGCTTTGCCGCCGCGTTTGAATCCACCGGCTCGAAGCGCCGGGTGCCACCACACACGCCGCCGCTCCCGCGCGGCTAACGCAAAACGGGATTGGTGCGCCAGGCGTCAATCCCGTTTAGTCGTACAGGCCACTTGCCGTTACAACCCCAATTGCGACAGCCCCGGATGGTCATCCGGACGACGCCCCAGCGGCCAGCGGAATTTGCGCTCGGACTCCTGAATGGGCAAGTCATTGATGCAGGCAAATCGATGCGCCATCAGCCCGTTCTCGACGAACTCCCAGTTCTCATTGCCGTAAGAACGGAACCAGTTTCCCGAGTCGTCGTGCCATTCGTAGGCATAACGCACGGAGATGCGGTTATCGGTAAACGCCCACAGCTCCTTGATCAACCGATACTCCAGCTCCTTGTGCCATTTACGTTCTAAAAACGCCTGCGCCTCGGCACGGCTGGTGACGAACTCCGCGCGGTTGCGCCATTGGGTATCCGGGGTATAGGCCAAGGCCACTTTGGCCGCATCGCGGCTGTTCCAGCCATCTTCGGCGAGGCGGACTTTTAACAGCGCGGACTCCTGGGTAAAGGGTGGAACCGGTTGGCGAATTTCAGCAGTGGACATGGTGGTTGCTCCTATTTGATGAAGAATTGTCGTGAAGGAAAACTGCCCCGCTGTTGCAGAGTGTCAGCGCCTTTCGATTGAGCAGGTGAACGCTAATTTATAGCGCCCGCCAGCCGCTCAAAAGGCGATGCCACCAGCCAGGCACCAAGAGTTCCGTGGTGCGCGCCGGGTACTCAGCACCGAGTAGCAATTGTGGAAGCAGATAATTTGCCTCCCATTCCCCAAGCGATTCGCGCAGCTGTGACGGTGTGGACGATTGGTAGCCGTCACTTGTGGCTTCGGGGCTCCAGGCTGCAAATGCGTCACTTTTCGAGCGGGTGAATTGTTCTCTGTTCATGTTGCAGCCCTCGCTAGAGATCGAGCACCAGGGGTTGGATAGCGCCGTCCTGCTGCGCCGGTACGGCGCAGCAGATCAGCACGCTGCCGCTTTCTGGCAATTGCGCCGGGGGATTGGGGTAATGCACGTTGCCGCTGACCAGGCGCGTTTTGCAGGTGCCGCACGAGCCGCCACGGCAGCTGAAGTCGGGGTTCAGGCCACGGCTTTCGGCCAGTTCCAGCAGGCTGCCACTGCCCGGCGCCCAGCGCGCCTCCTTCGCCGACGAGGCGAAATAGACCGGCACCGGTGCGCTGGCAGCGGGTAACTGGACCGCTGCGGCAAGCGGTTCGACCGCCAGGCGTTGCAGTGTCGAGGGGCCGAATGCCTCGGCATGGATGCGCTCATCAACAATGTTCAGCGCCCGCAGCCCGTCGTACATGGCCTGCAGAAAACCGGCTGGGCCGCACAGGTAAAAGTCGTAGTCATCCAGCGGCAGCCGCGCCTTTACCTGGGCAAAATCGAGACGGCCGCTTATCTCAAAGTCACGGCTAGCAACCGATTCAGTGCCTGGGCTGCTTAATGCACGATGGATATGCAGGTGCTCGGCATTACGTTGCTGCAGCGCCTTGAGTTCGGCCTGGAACGGCAAATCCGCCAGGCTTCTTGCACTGTGGAACAGATGAACATGGCGTTGCCGTTTGAGCTGATGGTTTTGCGCGGCCAGCTCCCGGAGCATCGAGAGCAAGGGTGTGATGCCAACCCCGGCAGCGATCAACACCACGGGGCGCTCGGTTTCCTCGATCAGGGTGAAGCTGCCCATGGGTGGGCGAACCTCCAGCACATCCCCCACCTGCACATGGTTATGCAGATGATGCGAGGCCGGGCCCTGAGCCTTGACGCTGATGCGGATATGCCCGTCGGACGGCGCGCTGGAAACGCTGTAGGTACGAATCAGCGGCGCCTCAGCGCCACTTGGCACTATGCGTACCGGCACGTGCTGCCCTGGGGTAAAAGCAACCGCAGCCTTATTCAGCGGCTGGATAACGAACGAGCGGATGTCCTTACTCTCCTGCTGTACCTGCATCACGCGCCACTGTTGCCATTGCCGGCGTTGCTCGCTTTGCCGCAGCTTCTCGTCCGCGTCTGCCCAAGTGCCGGTGGCCAGACTGGTCGGCGCGTACTCGTGAAATTCCCAGCGCAGCAATGTCGCAGCCGGGCGCAATACCACCTGTTCGACCTCGAAGGTCCAGAGACGCTCGGCGCTTTCAAATGCTTGGATCATTGGGCTATCGAGAATCAGCTCGGTGCGGCCGGTGAGTTGCAGCATGTCGCCGCTGGCAAAATCGACAAACAGCAAGCCGGCGACAGGATTGGCCTGCAGGTTGCCCAAGGTGTTGAAGAACAGGTTGCCGGCGTAGTCGGGAATGGTCAGCCGGTTGCCTTCGACTTTGACAAAGCCGGCGCGACCGCCGCGATGCGATACATCCACCGAGCGGCTGTGCGCGTCATGGTCGAAGTAGCTGGCGATAAAGAAGGTGTCGGCCGCACGGATCAGCTCAGTGGTGCGGGTATTCAGTGCCGTGAAATCCTCGCGCACGGCGCGGTTCTTCAGTGGCTCCGATGTGCGGGTATAAGTGCGTGCCTGGATGTACTTGGGGCAGTTGCCGTAGGAGTGCTCGACCGCAACGGCCAGGCCATCGGCAGACACCTGCTGGATCACCCCGTTGATGCGATTGCGCCGGCGTGTATGCAGCTCGATGCCGAGCAGGCCAATGGCGTGGCCGGGTTGCAGCCCGCTGGCGGCCGGGTCCTGCGCGTCGGGTTGAACAGCCAGTAACAACTGCTGCGGATCGACTGAGGTCACGAAGCCTTCTGGCCCCTCAAGCAGAGTGGCCCAGGGCCGCTGCTCTGCATCGACCGCGCCGACCAGCATAAACGGCAATTGCTGATAGAACTCGCGGTGCTGGTCAGGCATGTGATCGCGGATGACCTTCTGCCCAATCACCTCCATACGTTCGGAAACGCTATAGATTTCTTGAAGCGTTTTCTCCCCTGCATGCCAGGGCGAGCGGCGGTGTTTGGGCAGATGGTCCATGGAACGCGCTCCTCAAGAGCGGCTGCCGGGTACCCGGCAGCCTGTGGCGGACTCAGGCGGCTTGCAGGCCTGCTGCAGTAGGTTGCATGGGCACAAAACCTGGCAGGGCTTGGACCCTTTCCAGCCAAGCGCGCACATTCGGGTAGGCCTGCAGCGAGACATTGCCTTCCGGCGCATGGGCGATATAGGTGTAGTTGGCAACATCGGCGATGGTGGCGGCAGCGCCCGCCAGAAAAGGTGTGCTGGCCAGTTCGCCGTCCATTACGTTGAGCAAAGCATGGGAACGCGCGATCACCTCCTCGGCATTCAATGGCGCACCGAACACCGTGATCAGCCGAGCAGATGCCGGGCCAAAGGCGAGCTGGCCAGCCGCCACCGACAGCCAGCGCTGAATACGCGCAGCGGCTAGGGGATCTTCAGCCAGCCAGCTACCGTTGCCATACTTCTTCGCCAGATAGACGAGGATGGCGTTGGAGTCGCTGAGGATAATGCCGCTGTCATCGATAACGGGCACTTGCCCAAAGGCGTTGATGGCGAGGAATTCAGGTTTTTTGTGCGCACCATTGGCCAGGTCGACAAACACCAACTCGGTGGGCAGTTTTAACAGTGACAGCAACAACTCGACGCGATGGGCGTGGCCGGAAAGTGGGTGACGATAGAGTTTGATAGCTGGCTGGGACATGGTGCGGCTCCGTATGGGGTCAGGGAAGTCAGCGCGGCGTCAAACCAAGTCGACGACTCTTGCGCTGGTGGGTCCATGCTGCGCCCGCTTGCGGTTAAGCAGAATCACCATGCAAAGCAATGCATAATTTCGTTTTCTAAAAGAATGCGGCTGCCACACGGGCATGGCAGTCGCGCCTTGTCAGCCAAGAAATGCGGGGTGAGCGCGCAGCTTTGGCGTGGCGAAGTCGATAAAGGTACGTACCCGCGCCTCGGCCCGGCGTCCGTCACGGTAGATCAACTGCGCGGGCAGGTCCTGGCTGACAAAGTCGCTCAATACCGGCTCAAGCAAACCGCTCTGCAGTTCATGGTGCGCCTCATAGCTCATGCAGCGAATCAGGCCCAAGCCCAGGGTCGCGGCATGGATGGCCGCACGTTGGGTGGTGCAGGTCAGCACTGGCGCAGGTTTAACCACGCGCGTGGCGCGCTCGCAGCGAAAGCGCCATTCACTTTGTTGGCCGGCTGCCGTGGTCAAAACGCTGCGGTGCCCTTTGAGATCGTCTGGCGTCTGCGGGCGACCCCACTTGGCCAGGTAAGCGGGAGCACCGCAGACAATTGGCCGCACCCTGCCCACCGGCATGGCGAACCCGGAAGAGTTCGGCAAATGACCCACCACCAAGGCGATATCAATGCCTTCTTCAAGCAGTTTGGGCACGCCTTCGCTGGCCTGGGTGACCAGCTGCACCTCGGGGAAAGCTGCCAGATAGTCGAGGGCGATTGGCATAAACACCTGCTGATCCATCAGCAGCGGTAATGCGACGGTCAACTGCCCGGCAGGGCATGCATGCAAGCCGGCGGCGGAGCGCTCGGCAACCGCGGTTTGCTCAAGAATCTGCCGACAACTCAGCGCAAACTGCTCACCCGCCGGGCTCAGCTCTACGCCGCGCGGCCCGCGCAGCAACAGGGGGTTATTAAGGCGTGCTTCCAGTGCGCCAATGCTGCGCATGATGGTCGCAGGCGACAGATCAAGCTGACGCGCGGCCGCTGCCAGGCTGCCGGCTTGCACCACGGCTTCGAACACCTGCATCTGCCGATAGCGACTCATGCGCTAGGCGCTCCCGACCTTTTGCAGCGCTGGATCTTGCAGAAACCGGCCGGCACAAAAGTCGACAAAAGTACGCACCTTGGCGGGTACCCGTCCGCCGCCTTGATAGAGCACATGCACCGGCAGTGCCGCTGCCTCAAAGGTATCGAGGATGATTTCCAGCTCGCCCTTCGCAACCAGTTCGGCCACCTGGTATGACAGCACCCGCGTAAGCCCCCAACCCAGGCGCGCGGCATTGATTGCCGCCTGATTGGAGCTCACCATCAGGCGAGGCTTAGGGTGCAGCGTGAGGGAGCTGGCGCCCAGGTTGAACTGCCAGTCGGTGAGCAGGCTGCTGGCGGACGACATCACGATAGGCGCGGCCATGACCGCCTTAGGCTCTTGCGGCCGACCAAAGCGTTCAAGAAAGGCCGGCGCAGCGCAAATAACCGGGCGAATGTGCCCCACCTTGATGGCCTGCAGGCCAGTTTCCGGCAACTGACCGATGCGGATCGCGACATCCACGCCCTCCTCCACCATATTCACCAGGCGATCCACCAACAGCGCATTGATCGTCACCTGTGGATGCGCCGACAGGTACTCGGTAATCAGCGGAATCAGGTACAGCTCACCGAACATAACTGGCGCCGTCACAGTCAGGTTACCCCGCGCCCGAATGCTGCTGCCGGTGGCCAGCTCTTCGGCTTCTTCCAGCTCCAGGAGGATGCGCTTGCAGTCCTCCACATAGCGCCGGCCTGCCTCGGTCAGGCGCAGGCTCCGTGTGCTGCGCGCCAACAACAGCGTCCCCAGGCGCTTCTCCAAGCCGGCAATCACCCGGGTCACACTGGGCGGCGACATACCCATCAGCTTGGCGCCGCCAGCAAAGCTTTGCGCCTCAGCAACGGCCAGCAGTACCGTCATCTCCTGAAACCTATCCACACTCACCGCCTAGCTTCGAGACTTAACGTAGAAAGTTACTTAACCAATGGTTTCAACAACTACAACCCCACCGATTGCACGCAGCTTAGTCCTGAGCCTGTACGCAGAGCGCGTCAACGACAGCATGAATCACCTCAGATTCCATAGACGCAGCTGACTGGCAACAGTTAGCAAAAGCGGCCTCAATCAACCCCGTTCAATCACGGGCGCATGCTCGTCCATCAACACCATCACCCAGTCGATAAATACCCGCAGTTTGGCACTAACATGTCGGCTTGGCGGGAAGGCTAGATACATAGGCATTGGTGCCATTTTCCAGTCCTCGAACAACGGCTGTAACTCGCCTGCAGTCAGATGCGGCTTGGCCATGTATTGGGGGAGCCAGAGCATACCCAGGCCGGCAAGGCCGGCGGCGAGGTAGGCGTTGCCATCATCGACTGTCAGCAGTGGGCGGCCCTGAGCCTCGATACGCTCCTCGCCCCGTTGCATCACGTAGGGTAGAGCCTTGCCTGTGCGTGACCAGAGAAACCCCACCGTACTGTGGCTATCCTCTTCCAGCTCACGTGGGTGTATTGGGGTACCAGAACGCTGTAGATAGCTCGGCGCCGCGTAGACCCCAAGCTGCAGATCGCCCACATGCCGCGCCACCAGGGACTGATCAGTGATCTCGCCACCACGTACCACGCAGTCGACGTTCTCGCCAATGATGTCAACGATGCGATCACTCACGCCCATGGTCAGCTGGATCTCCGGGTAGCGTGCATAAAACGCCGGCAAAGCCGGGATCAGCAGCATGCGCGCAAGCGGGCTGGGCACATCCACCCGCAGCCGCCCGCGCGGTGCCATCGACGCACTGGATAGGCTGGTTTCGGCATCGTCCATATCGGCCAGCAAGCGTTTGACACGTTCGTAGTAGGCCGCACCATCGGCGGTGACGTTAACCTTGCGCGTGGTGCGGTTGAGCAGTCGCACACGCAATCGCGCCTCCAGTTGCTGGACGAGTTGCGTCACGCTGGTCTTGCTCATGTGCAAGGTAGCTGCCGCCTTGGTGAAACTGCCGGTTTCCACCACTCGGGCAAAGGCCTGCATCGCATCGAAACGGTCCATTTCACGTCTCATTCAGGTCTAGATTGTTTGGATTCTACAAACAGTCATGGCTAGAGTTGCTGGTTTATCGGTACCGACCGTCTTTTTATAGTGACTCCATCGTAAACAAAGGGCCGCAATGGCCCCGATGGAGGCATGCAATGACCAGTAAACGTGATGTGGTATTCCCACCTAACCGCCATGCACTGTACGAACTGCATCGCTACTCGCCAGCGATTCGCTCTAACGGCTTTCTGTTCGTATCCGGTCAAGTTGGCAGCCGCAAGGATGGTTCGCCCGAGCCGGACCTAGGCACGCAGGTACGCCTTACCTTCGCCAACCTCAATGCGATCCTGGCCGAAGCGGGCTGCAGTTTCGATGATGTGGTCGACACGACCATCTTTATGGTCGACCCCGACTCGAAATTCGAAACCATCTGGGAAGTAGCGGCCGAATACTGGGGCGAAGCACCTTACCCAACAGTAACCGCTCTCGGCGTAACCTGGCTGTCTGGCTTCGACTTCGAGATCAAGGTGATTGCCAAACTGCCGGAGTAGCGCACGGCCAAGCCCCTCCTGCGAGGTAGACAGCCATTTGTTAAATCGTGGTCTGCGCCACATTAGCGACTGATCTGCCTAGCACTGTAATGAGGCGTCGTAACAGGCGCCGGCAGATAAGGGCATAGCTTTTCAAGCCGTTACTGGCTTAGATCCTGTGCTGGCAAGAAATAGGGCCTGATGCGGTTTAGGGTTAATTCAGCACGCGCAGACAAGGGCCATTCTGCGCGGTGCAGCAACCACAGGGTATCGATCAACTGAGTCGCTCCGGCAACCACCTGAATGGACTCCGGTCGAGCAAACGCCAGGCGCGCATAACGCGGCAATACGCTAAACCCCAAGCCACGTGACACCGGCTCAAGGATCAGACCAATCTGATTGATAAAGCCTCGATTGGGTAAGTTACGCACGCCCGGGCTACCGGGAAACTGCCGACTGAGCAAGCGCCCGGCCATGGCCTGACCATCCGGATGGTCGATAAAGCCCAGCCGTTCAAGGTCGCTCCAGCCCTTAACCTGCTCACCGGCCGGCACCACCAGCTCCAGCGGTTCCTCAGCGAAACGACTCACGGCCAGACGCGGATCGTCAGGCTTAAGCGTCACCAAACCCAACTCGAAACGGTTTTCCAACACGCCATTGAGCACCTCGTGATCCGGTGCAAAACGGTGGCGGATGCTCAACCCTGGATGAGCTTGCTGAACCTCCAGCAAAAGCGGATACAACGCCAGGCCAATGCTGCCCGGGCTGATCAAACCAACCTCGCCCAGCTCAGCATCAGACTCGGACAAGCGTTGCTGCAAACGCTGGTCAGCGGCGCCCACTTCCTCGCAATAAGCCAACAAGGCGTGGCCCGCAGGCGTCAGCTCAAGTTGCCGTGGCCGACGAATCAACAGCGGCCCCAAACGTTCTTCAAGCCGCTGCACATGCTGGCTGACGGCGGCTTGAGTCAAGTCCAACTGCTCGGCAGTGCGAGTGAAGTTACCCTGCTCAACAAGGGTGGCGAAGGTGCGCAGCCATTGCGGGTTTAGCATAACGATCTCTTATCAAAACCATAACCTGGTGATTATTTTGATTATGGCTACTCCCACCTAAACTGACCACTACCCACTCAACACGAGGTATTGGTTATGTCTCCCGTTTATCCACGCAGTTTTTCCCACATCGGCCTGTCGGTCACCGATCTCGACGCCGCCGTGAAGTTCTACACCGAGGTCATGGGCTGGTACCTGATCATGCCGGCGACCACCATCAGCGAAGACGACTCAGCCATCGGTGTGATGTGCACTGACGTCTTCGGCGCAGGCTGGGGCTCGTTTCGCATCGCCCACATGTCCACCGGCGATCGCATTGGCGTAGAAATCTTCCAATTCCGCAACGCGGTAAAACCGGAGAACAACTTCGAATACTGGAAGACCGGCATTTTCCACTTCTGCGTCCAGGACCCGGACGTCGAAGGCCTGGCCGCCAAAATTGTCGCCGCCGGTGGCAAGCAGCGCATGCCGGTACGCGAGTACTTCCCCGGGGAAAAACCCTACCGCATGGTTTACATGGAAGATCCGTTCGGCAACATCCTGGAGATTTACAGCCACAGCTACGAGCTGACGTACTCGGCAGGCGCCTACGCATAGCGCATGCTGCTGAAACATTACCCGCAGGCGCTACAGCCACTGTCTCGACCCACCCAACAAGCGGGTCGATTGATGGGGGCCGGCAGCGCCTGCCATACCGTAAAAATCGGCGCAGACCATTGGGTACGGCTGCCGCTTGTCACGAGTGGCAGCCAGCGGCCTGGGAGCGCACTTGAATAAAGGCTCGGCCTGCGCAGTGCGCTCCAAGGTCGGCACCACCTGTAACGCCACCCGCCGTCTGAGCCAGGCTTACGCCAGCAGCTGAATAATCCACTGCGCTTGCTGGGCAACCTTCTGCACCTTCTCCTCGGGCACAGCCTGCCGCGCGTGAGCGAAGTCGGCCAGGGTCTGCTGCTTCAGACGCAGCATGCGTTGCCATTTGGCCAGGAACGCAGGGCTGCGTGCCTGCATCTGCAGCGGGCCAAAGTACAGCTCTTCGGCGCTGTACAGCACCGGGCCAGAGCGTTCGGCAACGATGATCTCGTAGGCAAAACGATTCTCCCGCAGCACTTCCTCGCAGAGGATGCGGTAGCCATTGTCCATCAGCCATTGGCGCAGTGGCTGCTCGCCCCCGTTGGGCTGCAGGATCAAACGTTCCTGACCACTCAGGTGCACCTTGCCGCTGTCCAGAATGTCGCGAATCCGCTCGCCGCCCATTCCGCAGATGCTGATTGCCGTGATTGCGTCGCCCGTCTCAATCGCCGCCAAACCATCTGCCAGGCGCACGCTGATGCGTTGACTCAAGTCGCTCTCGCGCACGCTGCGTTCGGCCGCGTGGAACGGCGTCAAAGCCACCTCCCCCGCCACCGCAGTTTCGATGGCTCCCCGGCGCATCAATGCCACCGGCAGATAGGCGTGATCCGAACCAATATCAGCCAGCCGCGCCCCGGCCGGCACATGCGCCGCTACACGCTCCAGGCGCATGGACAATGTCAGCTCGTTCAACTCCGGCCCCTTCTCAGCATCGACGTCCGGCCATTGGGCCAAATCGGGCCGCGATTTTGTCGAGCAACGCCGTGTATGGCAAATTTCTGCGACCAGCGCTATGCATCCGCCCCGAGCCTAGGCTCAGGGGAGCACTAATAACGAAACTTAGTAATGGGCTGTTATCGACCCAAAGTGGCCAGTCATGACAGGCAGAAATCGGCAAGAAGCGGACATCCTGAGACAGCAACTGAGAATATTAAGGATCCGAGACTAATAATAATTTGGGGAATCACCATTTTATAAATCGAGGGCGGCGGCATTTATCCGGCCGTATTGAACGATGCGACGACGTCGACAAGCTGTTGCCTGACCCAAACATGGGCGGGGTCGCCGTGAAAGCGTTCATTCCAGATCATGGCTGGTGACAGGGGCGCAACCTTTAGCGGCAGATCTAGGAGCGCAAGTGGGAGCCTTTTCGCAAGCAGGTGCGCCAAACGGCTGGGCAACGTGAGAATCATGTCGCTGTCCGCCACCAGCATCGCACCAGCAAGAAAGTGGGGAACTCGCAGCGCGACTTGGCGAGTGAGCCCCAGCGTCGAGAGCGCGACTTCGACCGCGCTCTCTCCCACTCCGGAAATGGTCACGGTGATGTGGCGCAAGGTCACATAACGCTCCAGGCTGAGTCCGTCTGTTACACAGGGGTGATCGGACCTCACTACGCACACCAAGCTATCAGCGTAAAGGCGGCGTCGATGGAGACTGCCGGGTAGTGTCTCGAAAATACCCAGTGCTAGATCTACGTCCCCCTGTTCGACAAGCCGCACGTTATCCCCAACAGGTTGCGCGATATGGAGACTTAGCGCCGGCGCATGGCGCTCGAAACGGGCGATTAAACCAGCAAGGACCGTCAGGCTCAGATGGTCGTGCGCGGCAATCGTGATTCGACCCGTTGCAGAGGCAGGGTCGAAGACAGCAGGCGAGACGATGCCTCTGGCATCGTCCAGCAGTTTAGCCACTGGAGCTGCCAGCATTTCGCCGCGTGGCGTCAGTTCCAGCCCGAGCTTGCCGCGAACCACCAGGCGATCACCCAGCATCGTGCGCAGTCGCCCCAGCGCGCGGCTGGCGGCCGGTTGGCTCAAGCCCAGGCGGAGGCCCGCCTGCGTAACACTTCGCTCCCGAACGAGTGCTTCGAACAGCTTTAACAGATTGAGGTCGACCCTAGATAAATCCACTTGACGCATGTTAGCTATAACTTCCATATCATTTATGTACGTCGCGCAATCATCCACCATCCTGGTTCATCTAAACAGGAGATGTTGTATGACTGCTTATTCCCCCCTTCCTTATGCTGTATTCGGCGTGTCCGGCCGTACCGGCGCCGCAACCGCTGATGCTCTCTTGCGCTCCGGCCAGCCTGTGCGCGTCGTGGTGCGCGACTCGGCCAAGGCCCAGGCCTGGGCCGAACGTGGCGCAGAAGTTGCCGTGGCCGACCTGACTGATCTGGCCGCAATGACCCAGGCACTCAGTCAGGTCCAAGGCGCCTATGTCGTCAGCCCGCAACACTACAGCCGTGAAGACCTGTTCGAGAGAGCAGAGTTGATTGCCGAGATCACGGCGCGCGCCGCAATTGCGGCGGACGTGCCCAGACTTGTGGCCCTTTCCTCGGTGGGTGCCGACCGTGAAAGCGGAACAGGATGGATCAGGATGAACCGCATGTTCGAGCAGCGTTTGACCGATGCCGGAGTGTCCACCGTCTTCCTGCGCGCGGCCTATTTCATGGAGAACTGGATGCCGATGGTCGGGCAGGCCATGCGCAGCGGCACTCTGCCGACGTTTCTGGCACCACCACAGCGTCTTCTCCCGATGGTGGCGACTGTGGATGTCGGTAGTGCTGCAGCTGCTTTGCTGCAAGAAAAAAGGACAGGGACCTGCGCCGTCACTCTCGCGGGGCCCAAAGACTATGCCCCGAACGATGTCGCTGCCATTGTTTCAGCCACGCTCGAGAAGCCTGTCGACGTTGCAGTTCTGCCGGAAACTGAGTGGCCAGAAGCGCTGGCGGATGCCCATTTCTCAAAGGCCGCCCTTGCTGGATTCACCGAAATGACCCGTGGCCTCAATTGCTCGCATATCGACATCAAGAGCGATCCCCGCGCGGTCGAATGGGTAGGAACAACTCCGCTCGAACGAGTTATCGTCGAACTGGTACAGCGTCAGCGATAAAGGCCAGCTGGCGTTATATGCGCAAACTTCGCCGCACTCGGTGACATGGGCTTAGCAAGCATTTCCGGATGAAGCCAAGTGCGTCGTGGTGTCCGCTAAAGCCAGTGCCAAGGCCGCTGCGACCGGCTATCACGACACACTGCGGGCCTGACCGTCCGCTTCTGGCCGCAAGCGGCCGCCGATTCGAGCACCTAGATAATGACTATCGAGATATGCCACTTGGGAAGTGGCTCTCACCCGGCATTGCTTCGAACGATCCTGTCACCATGCAGCAACGCCTCGAAGGCCTCGAGCAGAAGGGCCTCCTCATCCGGACTACGAGAGTCGCCCGAGCATACGTCCCAAATAAACGTTGGTCGCTCGCGAACTCAGTCTGTACAGGTATCAGGACGGCATCAGCCGCCTGCACCTGCTCCGCCTCCAGCACCCGCTCCACCTGCACCTGCTCCCCCCGCCCCGGCAGCACCAGCACCATCCGGCTTTTGATCACCGTTAGGCTGGTCATTCACGATCACAAACTGAACGCGCGGGAAATACAGGCACTCATTTCGGGCTGCTATTGCTGCCGAATAGCGCTTACTCGCAGGCTCCGTCGTATTCAAAGCGATATTCATCTGCTTCTTCACTTCTTCGACGATTCCATTGATCACCGTTACGTCAGCCGCACCGCTGAATCCGGCACCGCCGACCTGCCTTACAGCGAGGCTTGAGGCTCCTCCCAATCCGCTAAAAGCGGATATCCAAGGTGCGTTTGCTGCGGCATTGGCGCTAGTTAATGCCGGGGCAATTACAGAACCTGCTGCCAAGCCCATCAAGGAGAAATAGAGGGTCTTCTTGGATCGCTCCTCAGCCAGGCGCTCACGATTTCCCACAACGTCGCTGCAGACTCTATTTGTCTCAGCGATTTCCTCCATGAGTTTGGCATCTAGCGCTTGGTCAACTTCGGCCTTTGCTTCTGTTTTGGCCTCGTCACCTGGGGCAGCCGAAACAGCATGCATGAGGGTCTGCTGGCGCCCAATAAGAGATGCAATGTTGGATTGGTCAGTGGCACAGCCCACAAGAGCAAGCTGGCATATCAGGAGGACGGTCAGTCTCTTCATCGAAATTCCCTCTTCGTCATGACAGGTGTTCCATGTACTCAAGTAGTAGCACATTGCCGGCAGAGCTCAATTTCCCCTTGTTTCATCACACGTCTCGCCATCGGCCGCCCGGGGCGAGCAGATGGCCCTGTTCTGAGGCACGCATGAACCCTCGCCATCAAATCCTGATCGGCGACTGCTTGCAGGTGGGTACGCAGGTCACTGAGATCCGAGCACTGGCCAATGCTCCGCAGGAGGTGTTGGGGGGGGGCTAGTCTTCCAGATTGAACGAGTAGCGCCGGCGCTGCTGCCCTCCCGGTAACTGCCCCATCATGCTGTTCGCCCCCGCGTTCGCTGACAGAGCAATTCTGCCGGCGGCGTGAAGAGGTAGCTACTTTTTCAACAGAACCGTCCAATTGCAGACTATAGATACACTGCTAGGCTCCATGACATGGCCAAAAGCCATATCACATTTCCTCCTCACCGCATGTCGTGTTTCTGGCGCGACACTCAGATAGAGCAGGGAGCTACGCACAGGCAAGGAGCGCAATCAGACACAAGTAGCGGTAAGTGTAATGCACTCAACTGCCGTTCACTTCGTTCGCTGGACGCCCGTTAGCTTAATCGTTGGGCCTCATGAAGACGTTTCCACTTTTTTAGGCGCGCAACCATAAGGCCCCTGATGGAAGTTCGAACGCACGCTTTAATGGTGGAAAAGACACATGAATAATCACGCTTTAGCGCGCACAGGCGTCGTACTCCTTTTGTCCGTTCTGGTGGGATGCAACTCGACCATTCGAGTTCGGCCGGATTCTCCATCTGCCACGCCGATTGCAGGCCGCGACCTCCCCACGGCCGTTGTCTACTTCATGGCCGACAATCAGGAGAGGGAGCTGTTCGGCGATCCGACGTACTACTCTGCGCGCCTTGCGCAAGACACCAGCGACGTCGCCATTCGCTCTGTCGAGCAGGATCTCTACACCAAGTATGTTGCCGAGTCGGTGATGCGGCGAATCACTCAGCAAGACGGGACTCCCCCGGTGATCCATCTAGGCGATCTTTTGGACTATTCATGCCATTCCGAATTTAAGCGCCTTCAGCGCTTTTCCTTTCTATCCGCTCCAAACGTCTACATTGCCAAAGGTAATCACGATGGCATTTTCCAGGGGAACATGAGTTATGGCGGGTGGATCGGAACGGCTTGGCTGTACATCCGAAAAATCACTGTCAACCACAGCATCGACCCCTCACTTGAGGGGCACTTCAACGCCGTCTGCGGCCAGCTAGATGGCAACCCGCTTGCATCTGATGCCAATAGACTGCGCCCATTTCCAGATGCCCGCGAATGGCCGCACCAGTTCAACTGTGACTACCTGCGGTTGAAGAGCGGCGGAAAACTCCCACTCGCTATTGAGACGTTCTGCAACGCCTCGGACTACCACCGACGCGTGCTCGTGGCCGCGGGCAAAGAAACACCCCCGCTCGCTAATTCGCAGCTGACTGTCCGCACCCCATACGAGTACACAGCAACCATGAACACCGGCAACTCGGTGAATAAATGGAACAAGGGCTCGCTGCTCCAATCCGTACGCGTCCCACTAAAGCAGCCTGGCTATGCCACCAGTGCGGAGCTTGGTGTGATCCTGCTCGATACAACGGATTGGCCCAGCGTGCCGAGCTTTAAGTTTCTGTCGAAAAAGTCGAACTCTAGTGTTGGCACTATCCGCCAAGGCCAGCGCGACCTCGTTGTTGCGCAGCTCAAGTCATGGCGGGACGACCCGAAGCGCAGCGTCAAAGCTGTGGTACTGACCGGCCACTATCCGCTTCGCGCGCTTGACCGCAGCTCGGCACGGTGGATGCTAAAGCTACACGACGAATTCCCCTTCGTGGCCCCTGTTTACTTCAGTGCACACACTCACGAGGGATACACCGCTGTCGGCGACGACCAGGAAGTGTCGAAGGGCGTCATCAGGGAGATCAACGTCGGCTCGCTCATCGATGCGCCCGTCCACTACCGTAAAGCGATCTTCAGCTGGGACGCAGAACGTTCGCGCTTGCTGCTTACATCTGAACTGCGCACCCCCAGGACGGAATTGAACTGTGCGGCCGACGGATCGCCACAAGCCAAAGCAGCTGCGGTAGGCCGGGCATCAGCCGAAACATACGCCCACCGCAAACGCTTTCAGCCGCAACGGCAATGGTGCGAACGCCTAAGGTTCGCCGGTAGGTCCATGCGTGACCTCGCAGGGCAGGCGGTAGAAGAAAAGGACTACGCCGAGTGCACAGGTAGTGCGCTGCGCCCGACACCTGATTTTTTGACCCACTACAGCACCGCTCAAGCATCTATGGACGCCTCGCTCATTGGTAACATCGCCGAGCAAGAGCGCCTAGCATGCGCCGCTCTCGCTGGCGGAGAGGTCTTCTCGTTCAATAAGAACCACAAGCCTCCGGAGACCGTCAGCTATGCCTTCGATTTGGCTGGAGGTGGCCCGTAATAACCTCACAAGAATTGAAGATGAGCTAATCCTCAGCAAACGCAGCGCTACGGACAAACGGAGGCAATTAGCTCCACGAGCTTGCGGGGTGTTAGGGCTGTTTGGGATCGAAGCTGAGGTGCTCGAGCGGCGGCTTTTGGCCGACTTCTGCCCTTCATGACCGGCAACTGTCGGCCAACAGCAGACCGCCTAATGGCCGTCCCATTTTTTTGATCAACCATCAACATCCCGGCCTCAACATTGGTCAAGCCCAACACTGTGCGTAAGATGCCCCCATGACTACCCACAACCAACGCTTCTCCCTCGACCACCCGCGCCTGCTCGAATCCCTTCTCGCGACCGACAAACTGCTGATCATCCAGGACCTGGACGGCGTCTGCATGGATCTGGTGCGCGACCCACTGACCCGCACCATCGAGCGCCGCTATGTCCAGGCCGCGGCGCGTCTGGCCGGGTGTTTCCAGGTACTGACCAACGGCGAACATATCGGCATCCGCGGAGTGAACGACATAATTGACAAAGCCTTCGACGACCCCAACCATGCCCGCGAACAGGGCCTCTACCTACCGGGGCTGGCCGCCGGTGGCGTGCAGTTGCAGGATCGCTTCGCCAGGGTCAGCCATCCAGGCGTCAGCGCAGCCGAGTTGGCCTTTCTGCAAGGCGTGCCGGACAAGGCCACGCGCTTTCTCACCGAACTGCTGGCCGCCCCGCCCTACGCCCTCGCCGCGGCCGAGATCACCGCCCTGGTCGGTGCCAGCGTGCTGGACAACCTCGCCTCGCCGACCCTCAACCTCAATAGCCTCTACCAACGCTTCAGTGCCCAACCGACGCTTTACCGGCAATTGCAGCAAGCGGTCGCCGACTTTATGAGCGCCTTGCAACAGCAAGCCAGCCAGGCTGACCTGGTGGACGCCTTCTTCGTCCACTACGCGCCCAATCTCGGGCACGACGGCCAGGGCCACGAACGGCTCAAATACAACGATGGCGATGACGCCGGCAGCACCGACTTCCAGTTCATGCTCAAGGGCGCGATCAAGGAAGTCGGCGTGCTGCTGATCCTCAACCACTACTACCAGCAACGCACCGGGCACTACCCGCTGGGCGAACACTTCAACGCCCGCCAGGCCCCGCGCGACCAGGACGCGCTACTGCAATTGGCCCGCGAGCATTTCGACCCGGCGCTGATGCCGCGCATCCTCGGCGTCGGCGACACCGTCACCTCCAACACCCGCACCCTAGACGGCCAACAGCAACAACTGCGCGGCGGCAGCGACCGCGGCTTTCTTAGCCTGGTGCAGCGACTCGGCGAAGCCTTCGACAGCAACAACACCCTGGCCTATATCGACAGCAGCAACGGCGAAGTCGCCCGCCCCGGCATCGATCTGGCGCACCTGCAATGCTGCACAAACGACCCCAGCCTGGCACCCTGGCCAGCCTTCGCAGGCATCAGCGACAGCGCAGACCCGCTAAAACTGGATGTGATTTTTTGTGGTGGGCATAGGCAATACGTGGAATTTTTCTGTGCGTTGGCTGAGGGGTATGTGGGGCGGTAGGAAGCTGGCTGCTGTTGGTGGTGAGGTTTAAGGATAATTGTGGTCTGTCCCTAGTTATTCCAGCTCGCTCTCGCGCACGGTTCGTTCAGCCGCGTGAAACGGCGTCAACGCCACCTCGCCGGCCACCACCGTGATCACGCCGCGGCACATCAATGCCACAGGTAGGTAGCAGTGATCAGAGCCAATATCGGCCAGCCGCGTACCTGCCGGCACATGCGCGACTACCCACTCCAGACGCGTGGACAATGCCCGTTCGTTCAATTTCAGCCCCTTCACCACCAGCGTCCGGCACGGACGGCCAGATCGGCGCACGATTCTGTCGGCCAGTGTAGGGGATCCGACTGAAGTCGACCCAAAGCGGACTCTCAGATATGACTATGAAACTAGGGGCGATTCCGTATATTCAGGGGTCAGCGTTGCACTTATGTGTTGGATTCAGGCGTTGAAACGGGTGCAGAAGCTGCCCTGCGGGTCGGTGCACCGGCCATTAGCTCTAGAGTAGAACTGCAGGTCAGTGGTATGGGTATGAGCCTGGAAGCCGTGGGGAGGAACGCAACTAACTGTGCGTTTCCGCTCTTTTGCGTTGGACCAGGCAGACGCTGCGGTGGCAGCTTAAGCGGACTGGGAGCAGGTTGATCTGAATGGTTATTAAGGTTCTGATTTGCTTTGGACTGGCATTGCTCAGTGGCAGGGTATGGGCGACGGAGATTGGGGTCTACGCTCCGGAGGAAGCACCTTACCAGTACCTTGATAGCAGCTCGGGGCAAGCTGCTGGCTTTGCTGTCGAGGTCGTACAGCTGGTGCTCAAAGAGGCGGGCAGCAAGGTACCGATCAAGCTGCAACCCTGGCCAAGAATTGAATGCTGTGTGCTGGAGCAGCCCAATAACCTGATCTTTACCGTCTACCGCAATCAAGAAAGTGAACTGGACTACCGTTGGGTCGGGTCTTTGGTGCCCTTTAAGATAGTCGTCTATCGACTCAAGTCGCGCCAGGATGTGCAGGCGAGCAGTGTCAGCGAGCTGGGCCAGTATCGAATCGGCGTTGCTGCGCAAGGCAGCCGGTTTCGTTATCTGAGTAAACAGGGTTTGGCCGCTAATCTGGATATTGCCAACAATGATGAATCCAATATTCGCAAATTTTTCCACGGCCGGTTTGACCTTCTGCCCGAAGATCCCACCATGCTGTTCTACGCGACCCAGCGTTTGGACTTGGATTTCAGTCAAGTTGAGAGGCTTTTTGAGCTCACCGAGTTGGCTGGCGAAGGCTATCTGGCCTTTACTCTGGGGACTGAAGATGCACTGGTGAGTCAGTTCACGCGTGCGCTAGAAAAGGTCAAATCAGGGTCGGCTTACCAGGATTTGTTACTGAAGTATGGGTTGTAAGCGCTAGTGACGGCATGCCAGCGAAAAACCAAAGGGGGGCGGAGTGAACAAATTTTGATGAGCCAAGCTGGTATTTGAACCCCAGCGCGACCAGCGATTAAAAATAATTCACTTCCTCCCCCTTATAGCCACGATAGAGCAGGATTTTTATCCTGACAGATAGGTGCGACAGACAGGTGATTTGCATCAATATGGGATCTGACTGTCCGCTTCTGCGCCGACTGCGGTCTATCGTGTATTTATCTACCAACCTACCCAGCAACAGTCACGGCCAAGTGAAATCCAGGACCAGAGCGTTACCACGCACAACTGCGCAGGCTTGGACATGGGGCCACTATTCGACCGTGCCCACAACTCTGCCACGACGCAACGATAAGCAGTTGGCGTGCTAAGCGAACCGTGTAGAATCCCGCGCCCCGAAAATGCAGGAGACAACACGTTGGCTATTCATTACACCGCGTCCGCGGAAAATGTCGCATGTGGACGCACCGGCTCAAACCTGAGCAGTACTCAGGATGTAACTCAGGTTTCATGCAAGCTGTGCCTGCGCAGCGTTGAGAAAGGTACTGCTGAGCCTGTCCGTAAAACCCCAAGCCTTGCTGAACTCAGAGCCGCCGCTAAAGCTGCGAAGGCCGCTGCCGCAACGGCTGAGTTGGTAAAGCCAACCACTGCCCTGAAACCCCGAGCACAATGGCAGCAACGCCTGGAACAACTGCCGGGTAGAAACCGCATCCCACGCGGGATGGCTCGGCAGGTATTTGTTTAAACACTGCTGGCCATTTTCAGCCTGTCACCAACGGCCGTTGCGGCTCGACACCAACCAGCCCCGGCTCTCGGGGCTATTGCACTCACACCATCCGTCTTGGCGATGGCATGGTTTCTGTAATCAGCCATACATCACACAGCCGTCGCCAGACGCGAGGGTTACCCGCTCACCCAGCCAGAAGCGCGACTGGACTGTACCTTTTACTCGGAAACATAGCGCTGCACGATCCGTGCATAACTGCCGTCCACCACCAACTCACGCAGCGCATCGGCGTATGCCTGAACAAAGGCAGAGTCCGTGGTTTTCTTGCTGAATGCCACTTCAGCAGAATCACTGGACACCACGACGGACGTGGCTGTGATGTGCTCACTCAGGCCTAGCTGATGAACCTCATAAACACCGGTATTTTCGTCGGCGATGACCCCGTCAATACGGCCCTTAGCGACCATGCGCCAGAGATTGGTACGGTTGGCCACCAGCGCCACCCGCGCCGCAAACGCCGGGTCGCTCATCAGTTGTTGGTAATCCTCACCATAGGACACGTTTATTTGTGCCCCCAAACGAAATGCACTGTGCTGCAAATCCAGTAACTGGGTCACTGGCCAGCGTTGCTGAGCCTGCGGGTGCATAAACAGAATATTGCGTGAGGGTGGCAACACCGGCCCGGAGAAGTGCGCATACACCTCGCGCTCTGGCCGGCGGAAGGCGCCAGTAAGAATATCCAAACGCCCCAGTTCCAGCTCCTTGAGCGCACGCGCCCAGGGCAGTTTGCGTAATTTGGTCTGGCAACCCAGAAGCGCCAGTGCAGCACGGTTGATTTCAACGTCGATACCGACCACTGCACCATCCGCCGTTTGCATGCTAAACGGCGGATCATCATCCCAACGCAGGGTTTTCTCGCAGGCAGCGATGCCCAGACTGGGCAGCAAAATCAGCAGCGACAGGACAAGCGATGAGCGGTGGCGCGGGAAAGGCAAGCGGCGTACATCGGCTGCAATCAAGGTCATCACTCACGCAGAAGGTAGGCGGAAAATGGAGTCTAGCAGCCCTTCTCCTCGCTCAAGCAAGCCGCGTAACCCGTGTAAGACGCACTCAAGCGTCGACGCTGCTCCACTGCTTGCTCAGACGCTTATCCGACACCGGCAGCTTGGTACCCAGTTGCTGGGCAAACAATGAAACGCGGTACTCCTCCAGCAACCAGCGATACAGCACCAGCTGCGCATCACGCTTGCCTTCCTGACTGTGCTTGGCCAAACGCGCCTGGTACTGCTCCCAGTAACCAGCCAGCTCGCCACTCCACACACGGTCGCGTTGCACTTGGCTGCCGATTTTGTCCAAGCGCTGCTCGATAGCCTTGAGATAACGCGGCACTTCCTTGAGCCACTGGGCCGGGGTTTCGCGAACGAAGCCGGGGTACACCAGGTTGCTCAGTTGCTGCTTGATATCGTTCAGCGCCATCGCCTGAGCCAGGTCGATTTTTCCTTTGAACCGCTTTTGCAAACCGTGCCAGAGCTTAAGCACTTCCAGCGTCAGCTTGGCTAAACGCTCGGCATGCTCGGCCCAGTCGCCACGCTTGCGCTCGGCCAGCGCCGCCAGCCCTGCTCCGTCGCGCGGCAGATTGGCCTCACCGTCGAGGATGCAGCTGTCGAGGCTGGCCAGCAGGATGTCTTCAACCAACGCATCGACCCGGCCCATGTCACGGTAGAGCAACGCCAGTTCGATCAGCCCCGGTAATTTATTACGCAAAAACTTCGCCGGCTCCGCCAGTTGCTGCAACAGCAAGCGCTGCAGTGCACGACGATGCTGAAACTCGGCCTCGGCCAAGGTGGGGAAGCGCCCTTCCTTAACCACGCCCGCCTCTTCCACCAGCGCCGGGTAAACCGTCATGGACAGTCCCGCGACCTGCTGCTGGGTTTTCGCTGCCACCTCGGTGAAGGCCTTGGCCTCCACCGGCTGTTGGCTCTTGGCAGTTTTCGGCAAGGCCAAGCCGGCCTGAGTGGCTTCGCTGAAACGCGCGGTCAGCTCCGCCAGATCGCGGCCTTCACCGAGCAACTTGCCCTGGTTGTCGACCACTTCGATATTCATCCGTAGATGACCTTCAAGCTGCGCCTCAGACTCGGCCCATGCCTCGTCGCTGACCCGCGCACCGGTCATGCGCGTCAGCTCGCGGCCCAAGGAAAGCGACAAGCTGCCTTCGGCAAACTGCACTTTGCTTAAGGCCGCGCCGACAAAGTCCGGCACCGGTACAAAATTCTTGCGCAGCGCCTTGGGCAGGCCGCGCACCAGAGCCATGCACTTGGCCTCCAGCAGGCCCGGCACCAGCCATTCCAGTCGCTCAGTCGGCAGTTGCGGCAGCAAAGGTGCGGGCACGCGCAAGGTCACGCCGTCGCGCGGGTGATTGGGTTCGAAGTGATAGGTCAGTGGCAGGGTCAATTCACCCAAACTCAAGGTGTCCGGGTATTGCGCGGCGGTGACCTCTTTGGCATCGCGGGCGAGCACGTCCTCCTCGCGCATGATCAACAGCTGCGGATTTTTCGCGCTTTCGGTTTTGTACCAACTGTCGAAGGTGGCGCTCTGGTAAATCTCCGACGGCAGGCGTGCCTCGTAATAAGCGAACAGGGTTTCTTCGTCGGCGAGAATGTCGCGCCGACGCGCCTTGGCTTCCAGCTCGTCGAGCTTTTCCAGCAGCTGACGGTTGGCGGTCAGGCACTTGGCGCGGCTGTGCATTTCACCGCCCACCAGGCCTTCGCGGATAAACAGTTCACGCGAGACCACCGGCTCAATCGGGCCGAAATGCACGGCGCGGCGACCCACGACAATCATGCCGTAAAGGCTGATTTGCTCATAAGCAACTACCTGGCCGCGCTTCTTCTCCCAGTGCGGTTCCATATGGTTTTTCTTGATCAGATGGCCGGCCAAGGGCTCGATCCAATCCGGTTCAATCTTGGCCACCATGCGCGCAAACAACTTGGTGGTTTCCACCAGCTCGGCAGCCATCAGCCACGTAGGTTTCTTGCGGCCGATCACCGAAGACGGATGCACCCAGAAACGCCGTTGGCGGGCGCCGAGGTAGTCGCCGTCTTCAGTCTTCTGACCGATCTGGCTAAGCAACCCGGCGAGAATCGCCTTATGCACGGCGGCGTAACCTTTGGCCCGTTGCGCGGCCTCGCTGGCCTCGGCCTGCTCACGGACGATGACATTGACCTTGCTGTCGGTGGTCGGCTGCGGATGCTCATCAGCTGGCACTCCCTTGTGGGAGGGGCCTTGGCCGCGACTGGCTTTTTGCGAGTTTGCATCTCGGCTGAAGCCGCTCCCACTGGGTGCTTGCAGCTGCAAATCACGGGTAATCAGCACCAACTGGCGGTGGGAATCACGCCATTCACGCAGGCGCAGATAGTTGAGGAAGTTCTTCCGGCACCAGCTACGCAAAGCGCTTGAGCCCAACGCCTGACGCTGCTCTTCAAAGCCGCGCCAGAGATTGATCAGCGCGGCGAAGTCAGAGTCGACATCCTTCCACTGCGCGTGGGCCTGGTCGGCCGCCTGCTGACGGTCGGACGGACGTTCGCGCACATCTTGTACCGACAGCGCACTGGCGATGATCAGGATTTCTTCCAGGCTGCCCTGTTTGGCCCCTTCCAGCACCATGCGACCCAGGCGCGGGTCCACCGGCAAACGGGCCAACTGGCGGCCCAGCGGGGTGAGCTGGCCCTCGCGGTTAACCGCCGAGAGTTCCTGCAACAGGTTGAAGCCGTCGCTGATGGCTTTACCGTCTGGTGGCTCGATAAAGGGGAAGGCTTCGATCTCGCCGAGGCGCAGGTGCAGCATCTGCAAAATCACCGCCGCCAGGTTGGTGCGCAGAATTTCTGGATCGGTAAAAGCCGGCCGGCCGATGAAGTCCTCCTCACTGAACAAGCGAATGCAGATACCCGGTTCAACCCGCCCGCAACGGCCTTTGCGCTGGTTGGCACTGGCCTGGCTGATGGCTTCAATCGGCAGACGCTGGACCTTGGCGCGGTAGCTGTAGCGGCTGATACGCGCCGTACCGCTGTCGATTACATAGCGAATGCCCGGCACGGTCAGCGAGGTTTCCGCGACGTTGGTGGCCAGCACGATTTTGCGTGCACCCATGGGCGCGAAAATCTTCTGCTGCTCGGCTGGGGTCAGGCGCGCATACAGCGGCAGCACCTCGGTCATGCGCAGGTTGGCCTTGCGCAGCACCTCGGCGGCGTCGCGAATTTCACGCTCGCCGGGCAGGAACACCAAGACGTCGCCTGGGCGTGTGCCTTCACTCTTTTCAAACGCGGCAATTTCATCGAGGGTGGCGAGAATCGCCTGGTCAACCGACAGGTCTTCTTCGACCCGATTGCCCTCCTCATCCTGCTCGGCGGCCAGCGGTCGGTACCAGGTGTCCAC
>Ga0209504_1000396_pt1 | contig 38927 bp, 36 predicted proteins | sample COGITO_mtgs_1005_FD_184791 | JGI IMG/M metagenome (GOLD analysis project Ga0209504, IMG submission 184791) | Pelagic marine microbial communities from North Sea - COGITO_mtgs_100511 (SPAdes) (version 2) | ecosystem: Environmental > Aquatic > Marine > Epipelagic ...
ATCTCTCCTCAGCTCTCAGTATGCATCTAGTCTTCTGGCAACCCATCCCTAGCTTTCATCAGGAAGGTTTTCTGTGTGCGTTAGCACAGGCAGATTGGGTCGATTCCGTCACCCTAAAATACGAATCAGAGCTGCCGGCCGATCGTCGCCAATCTGGTTGGCGCGACGGTAATTTTCAGGGCGTCAAACTGGAGCAGATTCGAGTATTAGAGGTCCCGGAAGACACCGATGCGCACATCCATATTTTTACTGGATTTCAAACGCACCCGATGATTTGGGCTGCGTTTCATCGGCTGCCAAGAGTGGCGCAGTGCCGTCGTTTTGCCTTTGCCGAGGCGCCCGAATCCATCGGCTTGAAAGGCATTCTGCGTAGAGTAAAATACCAAGTCGCGTCGCGTAGAATTGCGCCGCGCCTGGATGGCATGCTGGCTCTCGGCCAGCTCGGAGTCGATTTTTACCGCAGCGTGCTGCCAAACTCCGTACTCGTCCACGAGTTCGCCTATTATGATATGAGGCTATCGGCTCTTTCGCAATCAGGCCTTCCGAACACATTCGTCGGGCAAGCAACTACCAGCCTCCAGCCACCAGCAGAGTCATTCCGCTTTCTGTATGTTGGTCAATTGATTCGCCGCAAGGGGCTGTATCGCTTATTTAAGGCGCTTGCTAAAATTGCTCATCTGCAATGGGTCTTAACTGTTGTTGGCCAAGGCCCAAGTGCTGTGAAACTTCGACGAATAGCAGAGCGGCAAGGGTTCGCTCATAAAATAGAGTGGATGGGGATGCGACCGCAGGCTGAGCTGAATATCTATTATTCGAAAGCCGATGCGGTTATTTTGCCCAGCGTTTGGGACGGATGGGGGATGACGGTGAACGAAGCTCTTAGGTTTGGCGTGCAGGCTTTCGCTTCATCGACATGTGGAGCTGCGAGTGCTTTGCCGTCGGAAATGCAGCTTCCTAAACATGTACGTAATTGGGCTCCATTTTTTGAAAGTAAAATCCTTCAAGGCCGATTAACCTTGGAAGATCGGGCGGCCTATCAAAAGTTAGCGACTGCATTGACGGGTGAAGCGGGGGCGGAGTGCTTGCGGCACATTTTGCTCACTTCTCACGCTGAATCACTATAATGTCGGTGCTAACTGAAATTTAACATGAAGACGCTTCAAATTATCTCTTCTATTTATCGAGAAGACGGCGGAACTGCTGCATTCGCTGCGAATTTCTGTACGTCTCTCGCGAATACTGGCTTAGGCACAACGCTAATTACAGGAAAAAAAGAAGGCTGCGAATTACTACCAATCTCGCCTTCAGTCGACCATCGGTTCGCTAAGTTCGGCAGCACTAAGCTTAGCCAGTTTATCGGGGCGTCGAATTTCTCAGAAAAAGTTTCGCTGTACCTGCAGGAAATTGAAGAGGCCGCTGTGGTGCACGTGCACGGGCTGTGGCTCTGGTCGAATCATCTGTCTCTGAAAGTTGCGGTGAAGCGCGGTGTTCCAGTCGTTGTATCGCCTCATGGTATGCTCGATACTTGGGATATTAGTCACCATGGAGCTAGGAAACGTCTTGCTATGTGGCTATACCAAAAGAAGGACTTACTTAAGGTGTCGGCGCTTCACGCATGCTCGATGGTCGAAGTCACTACAATACAAAGTTATAAATTAGGGATTCCAGTCGCATGTATACCAATCGGAGTTGATGTGCCTGAGGATATTAGTTGCCCTCCGGTCGCTCCAGAGTTTCTGAATCCCAATAAAAAGACCGCGTTGTTTCTGTCTCGAATACACCCCAAGAAAGGACTGGAACTATTGATTGAGTGTTGGAGCCAATTGCAGCCTGAGAACTGGCAACTGATAATTGCGGGTATTGATAACGATGGTTACTTAGAGGAAATGTTAAAGCTAATCTCAAGGCTAGGCATGCAGAATCATATTAAGTACGTTGGGCCTGTTTTCGGAGATGCCAAAGATCAACTGTATCGTTCCAGCGATTTATTTCTGCTGCCGACTCATTCTGAGAACTTCGGGATCGTCGTACCAGAGGCTTTATCCTATGGTGTGCCTGTGCTGACAACGACCGGTACACCATGGGTAGATGAATTAGTAGAATTTGATTGTGGTTGGTGTTGTGGGCCAACGATGAACTCACTTAAACCAGTGCTAACTAAAGCATTGGCGACCGAAAAGAACACCTTAGTCGAGATGGGGCATCGCGGCAGGGAAATGGTGAAGCTGAATTACAGTTGGCCCGCGATTGGGCAAAAAACACATTGCCTTTATGATTGGTTGCTCGGCAAGGCGCCACAGCCAGACTTTATTTACCGCTAACTCGTCTTAAGGCGACGGATATGGAAAAGGTCGTTACTCATAACCCCCCGTCCGATCCGAGGGTTGTCGCGAATCGACCTGTTGGGACAGTTAAAGAAGCGGTTGTCGACGCAATCGGTTCTGGGACTGTCTCCCACCTTCCTCCTCATCTCCCCCCTCAGGTCTCTCTTACCACGCCCTCTTGATGCCCAGCCTGACAAAGTACTTCAGCTATACCGTGTTGGAGTCGCTGCAGGCCGGCATTCCTGTATTGATCAGTGACCAGACGCCGTGGCGCGACCTAGAAGCGCAGGGGATTGGCTGGGACCTTGAACTTTCGGACTCAGGTCGATGGTTGCAAGCTTTGGAGAATTTAGCTTTGTATGATGTGGCTCAGTCGCAGATCCGTCGCCAGCAAGCGGCTGACTTTGCTAGTGAATTGTGCTCCGACTATTGTCGACGTGCGGAAGGATTGTTTCGCAGTGTGATATAACGGTAGCAAAATAACATGAAATTATTAACTCGAACTGCTCTCTTTTTGGGGAGAATCCTCTGTCGGTTTCGTTCGGCCTCGGTGGTTAACTACTTTGCTAAGCTTAGTTTGGAGTTCAGTCGCGGGCTGAACAACGTTGATTTTGACATGCATCGTAATGGTGAATTGAGAATGCTAAAGATTCTTAAAGACCATCGTGTTCATGTGGTATTTGATGTTGGGGCAAATGTCGGTGAGTGGTCATTGTTAGCGGCACAAGCATACGAAGGCGCATCGATTCATGCCTTTGAGATAATGCCTTCGACATACCAAATTCTGCTGGAGCATTGTGCGTCCTGCAAGCGCATACAGTGTGCTCGTTTAGGACTATCAGATACAGCAGGTTATATTGAAATGCACTACGGTGAGGCTTCTGTTGTTACTTCCGCATACAAAATCAAAGGAATGAAGCAGCACGATGAGTATTATCAATCGTCCATGCTCTGCGCGACAACAACAGGCTCAGCGTATTTACGAGAGACAGGGATTGACCAGGTGGATTTGTTGAAAATTGACGTGGAAGGAATGGACCTTAAAGTGATCCGTGGCTTTGGTGAGCGTATTCGTGATGTCCGTGTCATCCAATTTGAATATGGTATTTTTAATATTGGATCGCACGATTTGTTATATGATTTCTGGGTTCATCTTGAAAAACATGGCTTCAAGGTGGGTAAATTATTCCCAACATATGTTGATTTTGTTGGCTATCACTTTGATTTAGATAATTTTCATGGGTCAAATTATCTAGCGGTGCGTGAGGATGAGGCAGCCCTCCTTGAAGCTTTGTCGGGTCATTCAAAATGAGCAAAGTCTCAGTCATCATTCCCAACTACAATGGGGCCAAATTTCTGCGTGAAGCGATCGACAGCGCGCTCGATCAGCAGGGTGTCGAGCTTGAGGTGATCGTCGTGGATGATGGCTCGACCGACGACTCCAGAGCCATTATCGAATCCTATGGTGATCGTATTCGAGTCGTTTCTCAGGAAAATGAGGGGGCTTGTGCTGCTAGAAATACGGGATTGTCCGTGGCATCCGGCGAATATATCAAGTTTCTGGATTCTGACGACATCCTCTTAGCTTCAGTCCTGGCCGAACAGTACACTCAATCGAGGGCTTTATTGGAAGGCTCAGGTAAGTGCATCGTTTATGGGAATGCAATTGTGACTGATCAAAATCGAGCGATTTTGACACCGCTTTATTTTTCGAAAACAGAAGACGGGCAGGAGGCGACTGTCGAAGAGATGATAGGACGTTCACCTCTGACCAGTATGCCTTTACATCGGGCATCCCTCTTGAGGGCCGTTGGGGGATTTGATCCCCGCATGCCAGCAGGGCAAGAATACGATTTACATCTACGGCTATACTTTCATGGCGCTCGATTCATCTTCCAACCGACGGTTTGTTATGAATATCGTCAGCATGCGTCCGCGACCCGTATTTCGACGAAACGCCATACGGTGGAATCTTTTGAACAACGATTTGAGGGTTATCAGCGGCATGTGAGATTGGCGGAAGCATTTTTTAAACAACAAGTTCCGGAATTAGTTAAGGACGCTTTGGCTCATGTGTTCTGGGACACGGGGCGTTTCGCGCTTCGGTGTCGGCATGAAGTGATAGCTCAGAAATACTTTTTTCGAGCTAAAGAACTTTCTTCTAGCTCCGCAGCTTCGGGGGGGCGTTGTTATCGGCTGTTGTGTCGGCTCCTTGGGCCATGCAATGCGGAGCGAATCTTGACGGCATTTCGGATATGCGTAGGGCCGTTGTTATGAATCAACCTAATACACAAATTAGCTCTGGAATATTTATTAGCCTTGGTACGCAAGCTATTCGCCTTTTTCTCCAGTTGGCGGGCTTGGCAGTCTATTCCCGCGTACTGAAACCGGAAGTATTTGGGCTGTTCTCGATAGCAATCTTACTCTCCAGCTTTTCACAAATATTTTTAGACGCGGGCTTTAGTCAGGCCATTATTCAGCGTGAAAAAATCAATCAAGAATTGGTTTCGGCGGTATATTGGATCAACGTTTTCGTCGGTGTTATATTATGCCTTTTTGTTTCTTTTTGTGCACCTTTAGTGAGCCTTTTCTTTGATGATAGCCGACTTACATTACTGGTGATTTTGCTGTCTCTGCCGCTTATTATTGTGAGTTTTTCTCTACAGCATCGCGCGTTGTTTCATCGTCAAATGCGTTTCGTACCAGTCGCGATTTCCGATGTTCTCTCTGCTTCGTGTGCATTTGTTGCAGGGGTTGCATGTGCGTCTGCTGGCGGTGGTGTCTGGGCTTTAGTGGTCCATCAATTGATGTTGGCACTTGTTTCGAGTGCATCTCTAATTGTTTGGTCAGACTGGCGCCCTGGTAAGTTTTGCATGGCTACGGGCTTACGTGAGACGTTGAGCTTCGGAGCGCACCTTTCCGGATTTTCTATTGTAAACTATTTGGTTCGTAATGCGGATAATTTCATCATTGGGAAGTGGATGGGAATGGCTTCTCTCGGCTTTTATACGCGTGCCTATCAATTACTCATTCTACCCACGCAGCAGATAGCGGGTCCGTTGACGCCCGTGGTGGTTTCTCGATTAAGTCGCCTACAAATGGATGCGAACGCGTATAGATCGTTCTATCTAAAATCACTTGAGCGGCTTGCCCTTGTTACAGTACCACTTGTCGCTTGGATGATTTTGTCGGCTCCAATGTTAGTCGCTGTCATTCTCGGTCCAGAATGGGGATCTGTTGTAAAAATATTTTGGGCATTGGCTCCCGCTGCATTGATCGGAGCGGTGAGTGTTTCTGGAGGATGGCTATATTCTTCTTGGGGGCATGTGCATGTTCAGTTCCGTTGGAATATTATAGTATCTATAGTGACTCTGTTGGCTTTTGTCATTGGCTCTCGCTTCGGTGTGATCGGTGTCGCTCTTAGCTTCTCGATTTCCCAAATTTTCCTTAGGGTTCCGGGGTGGCTGGTTTGTCTCCGTGGAACACCTGTTTCATTCAAGAGTGTACTGAAAGCCTTGGCTCGTCCATATGGCCTTTCCGCTGCCACAAGTCTAATCGTAATATTACTGATGGGACTACCCATTCCGGTTACGCTACCAATATTAAGCATGACGTATATTGGGGTGTTTTTGGGATTGATGAGTCTTTTCCCCGACGCGCGAGCTTGGTGGGGCATCGGGTGTCGTTGGTTATTAACCAACGGAAAAATACTATATCTTAATTATCTATGTTAGCTTGTAGAATTCAAAATAAGATCTCTCGATTCTTTGCGAGGCCCCATAAAGCGCCGCTTCTTATTGCTGGAAATCAAAAGAGTGGTACTTCTGCAATTGCGGCGCTACTCGCCGAGGGGTGTCACTTGCCTTACACGATAGATGTTTTTTACCGTTACCCTAGGATGGAACAGCAATTGTTGAAAAAGGAGGTGAATCTGCATCGGAGTATTTGGCGTGCGAGGCATGAGTTTTCTAAATCTGTAGTTAAGGAGCCGAGTTTCTTTCTCTTTCAAGCGGGACTATCCCAGGAGTTTCCTCTCGCTAAGTGGGTTCATATCATTCGAGATCCTCGGGATAATATTCGCAGTATTCTAAATCGCCTCCAAATTTCCGGTAGTCTCGATAAATTAACAGAAGAGGTGAATGGTGTACTTAATGTGTCTCCCGATGAATGGCGACTCGTTCTCGATGGTCGTTTGGCGGGGCACGCCCGGGGCCACTATATTGAAACCCTTGCGGCGCGTTGCCAGTTGGCCGCAAGTGCTGCCTTAGAGATGGAAGCCCGAACAGTAATTGTCCGCTATGAAGATTTCTTGCTTGATAAGCTTATTTTTTTAAAAGAGTTGGCAGGGAAATTAGAATTGGAGTGGAGAGGTGGAATTGAAGATCGATTGGAAGTGCCTTTTCAACCTAAGGGCGATAGCTCGAGCGAACATGCCGTATTTTTCGGTGATAATTTGGAACGGATCAATCGAGAGTGTGCTGGAATGATGCAAAGATATGGCTACCATTAACCGATTTATTGTCCGAAATCGCAGATGGAAATCCTTTATTCCTCACTCGAAGAGCGCGTTGAAGCATCTTTCCAAGATGCAAGTAGGGCTTGCAGAGGTGGGGCGTAGCATCTGGAATCCAAACCTTTTAGTATCTTTGTAAAATGAGTACAGTATCAGAATTCTATAATGAGTTTAGCTCCAGATTAGTTCGTGATTTTCTCTATGGTAATCTGCGAGTCGCTGCACAACGGAAGTTTTTCCTGCGTTTGTTGGATGATGTGGATATTAAAACTGTGCTGGTTGTTGGCTGTGGGATTGGCGATGTCTCTGCCGATCTGGCTAAGGCACTGGAGTCTAGGGGCGGCCGTGTTTTGGCAGTGGACATCAGCGAAAAAAATGTAGCCACTTCTCAAAAGCTTTTCCAGAGGGAAAATTTACTTTTTGAATGTCGTGATATTATCAAAGCACCCCCGCAAGAGTTGGTCTGGGATTTGATTTTATTTCCAGATGTCTATGAGCACATTCCCACTGCTGCGAGAGCAGAGCTGCATGAGACTCTAAACCGTATTTTGGTAAAGGGAGGGTCAGTCGCGCTGACTTGTCCTACTATACAGCAGCAGCATGCCTTGCGCCGAACGGGAGAGGGGCTGCAGGTTGTCGATGAAGATGTGAGCGCCGAAGATGTCCTGTGCCTCGCGCATGATCTGCAAGCGTATTTGGTTCATTTTAGTTATCTGACGGTATTTTTCCGGCACGACTATTTCCATGCACTCATCAGCCGCATCCCTGCTACGGCAGATTTACGAGCCTATCCGCCGCAGCCGAGCTATCTACATCGTTTATGTCTGCGGGTGTATGTGCGTTTCCGTGCTCTGCTTCGCTTGCGCTTTTTGAAATCACGAGACATCGGGCTGTAGTAGTTATGGAAATAGCCTACTTCTTATCGGCAGAAAATGTCTTGTCGGAAACTTTTATCGCCGATTTGGTTGCAGGGTTGAGCCAGTCGGGGGCACAAGTGCAACTCGCACCCAACCAGTCGCCCGATTCAAACTCGGCGCTGAATTTTGAGCAGCGCCCCATCTTTGACCGCTTATTGGCACGGCTCGCAACTGCCTCTGCCGGGCGTTGGCGCTATGTAGATCGCTATCGTTGCTCTACTGCCGCTAGGCGGCGAGTAGATCGCTTCCTACGTCAAACTAAGCCTGACGTGGCTTATGTAGACTACGCGACTCAAGGGATGTTGCTCGCGCCGATATTGCAGAAGGCAGGCGTCCCGCTGGTGGTGCATGTGCACGGATTTGATGTAACTGCGACGATGGAGAATGCCTTTTTCGTTGAACAACTAGCGAGTCTCTTCTCATTTGCCCACGCCTTCATCGTTCCCTCTCAGCACTTACGTCGTCGTTTGCTGCTAGCTGGTTGTGAACCCTCGAAGGTTCATGTCGTTCATTACGAGCCTGACCTTGAAGGCCTCACCGCGTTGCCCATTGAGCAACGAACAAAGTCGCCAAGTGTGGTCGCCTTGGGGCGCTTGACCTCAAAAAAGAACCCTTTAGCACTTTTGAGGGCTTTTGCTCAGGTCCACGCGCAGTTGCCCGCCGCGCGTTTGACCTTGATTGGAACGGGGCCACTGGCCGACCAAGTCCTGCAGCTCATTCACGAGCTAAATCTAGAGTCAGCAGTGGAATTAACCGGCGCGCTTCCCCGTAAAGAAGCCTTGGCTCTCGTCCGCCAGCATTGGCTCTTTGCCCAGCATAGCGTCACCGCTCCGAATGGTGATCAGGAGGGCTTTCCCGTCGCGATCATCGAAGCCTGTGCGCTCAGTATGCCTGTTGTCTCTACTCGGCACAGTGGGATTTCCGAGCAAGTGATCGATGGCGATACCGGTTTTTTGATCGCCGAACATGACTACGAAGCCATGGGCGAAAAAATGCTCGAGCTCTTGCAAGGTTCCGCCAAATGCGCCGCGATGGGGGAGAGAGCGCGCGAAAATATTCGTCAACTCTGCCCTCAGGGACATCGGGTAAAAGCGATCATGCGACTGCTTAAGTATGCAGCACAGGATCGCTAGGCGTCAGGAGGGGTATACGCCCACGAAAATCAATGTCCGTCCTCCGCCATCCGTTTTCTCCTTCCCTCCGAGATCGCATCAGCCACAGTCCAACCGCAACTCTTAACCGCAGTTCACCGCGATAGCAGTCAAATCGCGTGCGCGGAGCGTTTTGCGCGACGCGATGCCCCTCTCTCTCTCATTTTTCACTTTGTTCATTTTTTCTTGAACAAAGCCACGATCGCCTGCATCTTCGCAACTTTCCGCTAAGGTATTTCCCTTATGCAATACAACTCTCTCCAGTTCCGCTGGCCCCTTTTTCGTCGCTGTGCAGCCCCGCGACCAATGGCGGAAGCGTGCTTGGCCGCTGCGCAGAAAGAGTAAATGACTGCTCGTGAATCGCGCCTTCGAGCGCGGGAGCAATGTCGATACGCCGCGTAATCAGGCGAATTCGGTGACAGTAAAGTCACTAAAAGTAACCATTCTATATTGAAAACTATGTTTGAAGAAACGATCCAGTTTATCAAATCTCAATTTGGGACTTCCGATTTCATCCCCTTGCATGAGCCACGTTTCAATGGGCGTGAGAAAGAGTATCTTCTCGACTGTATCGATTCAACTTACGTCTCGAGCGTAGGGGCCTATGTCGATCGATTTGAAGCGATGCTCGCCGACTTCACGGGGGCGGCTTTTGCAATCGCGACAGTCAACGGGACTTCCGGGATCCATGCTGCGTTGAGGCTTGCCGGAGTTGAGTCCGGAGATGAAGTCATCACCCAGTCGTTAACCTTTATCGCCACTGCAAATGCAATTTCGTACTGTGGGGCCACTCCGTGTTTTGTGGATGTGGATCGCGACACCATGGGGCTCTCTGCAGATGCACTTCGCGATTTTTTAGTCGAGCAAACCACATTCGACGCAGACTTAGGTCGGTTGGTGAATAAGCAAACGGGCAGGGCGATCACCGCTTGTTTACCGATGCACACCTTCGGGCATCCTTGTCGAATCGATGAAATTGTCTCTATTTGCCGGGAGTATGAACTGCCTGTGATTGAAGATGCAGCTGAATCGCTGGGGAGTCTATTTCAGTCAAAGCATACTGGAACTTTTGGAGACATGGGTGTCTTTAGCTTTAATGGCAACAAGACGATCACATGTGGCGGCGGTGGGGCCATCATCACCAACGATCCGGAGTTAGCCAAGCGGGCCAAGCACATCACTACCACCGCTAAGATTCCGCACCGTTGGGATTTTGTTCACGATGAGATTGCGTACAATTATAGAATGCCGAATTTAAATGCGGCGCTAGCATGTGCCCAGCTGGAGCAGCTTGATGAGTTCCTAATCAGCCAAAGAAAGCTAGCCGAGACTTATGCGGCTTATTTTGCTACACAGGAGCCGACCTTTATCACAGAGCCAGTCAATTCACGCTCGAATTATTGGCTGAATGCGTTGATTCTAAAAGACAGACAGGAAAGAGACGCCTTCTTGGAGGCAACGAATAATGCGAATGTCATGACTCGGCCCATTTGGAGACTGATGAATCAATTAGAGATGTATCAACACGCACCACATGGAACGCTTAAGAATTCTGAATGGTTAGAGGAGCGCGTTGTCAATATCCCCAGCAGCGTTCGACCAGTATGAATCAGCCTAAAATACTTTTAATCGGTGCAGGTGGGCATTGCCGTGCTTGCATTGATGTGATCCGGGCAGAGGGCCGCTTCTCGATTGCAGGGGTGGTCGAACGTGATGGGGCGGCTATCTCGGAGGACTTGTTAGGATGCGCGATTCTGGGAACAGACCAGCAACTGCCGGAGCTAAGACGAAAGTACGACTATGCACTTGTTACGGTTGGGCAAATGCAGACCGCCTCGCTGCGAGTGCGCATTTATGAACACCTGCAGTCCCTAGGGTTCGATTTACCTATGGTTTGCTCGCCTCGCGCTTATGTATCTCCACACGCTGTTGTCGGGAGCGGCACTATCATTATGCACGATGCCCTCGTTAACGTGGGCGCTCGAATAGGTGATAATTGTATTATTAATACCAAGGCGTTGGTGGAACACGATGCCGTAGTCGAATCGCATTGTCATATTTCAACGGGAGCGATTTTAAATGGAGGTGCTTCGGTCGGTGCAAGAACCTTCTTTGGGAGTAATGCAGTCAGTGTGCAGGGTGTGTCGATCCCAGCGGAAAGTTTTATTAAAGCTGGAACTGTGGAAAAAGGTCTATGAAGCAGGAAGTATTTATTATAGCCGAAGCAGGCGTAAATCATAACGGTTCTATTGATCGTGCTATCGCGCTGGTCGAAGCGGCAGCACGAGCGGGTGCGGACGGTGTGAAATTCCAGACCTTCAGAGCTAAAGATTTAGTGACGCCGGACGCGGTTAAAGCGAACTATCAGAAGAATTCAACAGGTGAAGATCGCAGCCAGTATCAAATGCTTAAGGAGCTGGAATTGTTACCGGAGGATTTCAGTAAATTAGTCACCTGCTGTGCTTCGAACGGAATCGAGTTTTTGTCGACCCCTTTTGATTTACCCTCAGTCGATGTTTTGGCAGGATTGAAGATGTGCAAATGGAAGCTGCCATCCGGAGAAATTACTAATTTGCCTTATTTGAGAAAGGTGGGGGCTTTAGGTTGCGATGTGATTCTTTCCACGGGGATGACGGACCTCAGTGAAATTGCGCAAGCACTTTCAGTATTGGAGACTGCGGGTACGGAGCGTTCTTCGATCACAGTTTTGCACTGTAACACGGAGTACCCGACTCCTATGTGTGATGTGAACCTGAGTGCAATGAATACGATTCGAGAAGCTTTTCCGGGATTGAAAGGGGTTGGCTTCTCCGATCATACCTTAGGTATCGAGGTCCCTATCGCGGCTTGTGCGATGGGGGCGACTGTTATTGAGAAACACTTTACTCTAGACCGCTCCTTGCCTGGCCCAGATCATGGAGCGAGCCTTGAGCCTGATGAATTGACGGCGATGGTCCAATCCATTCGTAATATTGAAGTCGCCTTTGGAGATGGAATTAAAAAGCCGACTCCCTCCGAATCAAAAAATATACGGATTGTCCGGAAAAGTATTGTCGCCGCCACGTCTATCAAGGAGGGCGAATTGTTCAGTGAAACAAACCTCACCGCCAAACGTCCGGGCACGGGTATTTCGCCAATGCGTTGGGATGAGATGATGGGGAAGCAAGCCGACCGAGACTACGAGCCGGATGAATTAATCGATGCGTAAGATTTGTATATTTACCTCGACGCGCGCGGAGTGGGGTTTGCAGCAAGGGCTTGCGGAATTGATTCGAGATGCCGACAATCTGCAACTACAGTTATTGGTCAGTGGTAGCCATCTCTCGGCAAAGCTGGGAATGACCATGGATGAAATTGAGGCGGCAGGATTTCAGGTCGATGAGCGTGTCGATATTCTGAAGTTTGACGATAGCCCAGTTGGAATCTGTCAGACCATGGGGCTGGCGCTTAGCGGCTATGGCGAAGCTTTACAGCGACTCTCTCCCGATCTAATCGTTATTTTGGGTGATCGTTACGAGTCCTTTTGTCTAGCGGCTGCGGCTCAAGTCTTGCGGATACCCATTGCGCACATCCACGGGGGGGAGACGACTGAAGGAGCGGTGGACGAAGCGTTTCGTCATTCGATTACAAAAATGGCGCACATCCATTTTCCGTCCTGCGAGGCCTACCGAAATCGTGTGATGCAACTCGGCGAAGCCCCGGAGTCTGTATTTAATGTCGGTGCCCTCGGCATCGAGAACATCCGTAAGATTCAATGCCTCACTCGTGCTGAGTTGGAGGCATCGCTGCAGTGCTCACTCCAGGTGCCATTCTTCTTGGTCACCTTTCACCCCGTCACCTTGGAGCACGCCACCGCGGGGTCACAGGTGCATCAGTTGTTTGATGCGCTCGATCGCTTTCCCGAGCACCAGATCATTTTCACGAAGGCGAATGCAGACACGGATGGCGAAGTCATTAATGAGATGATCGATACGTATGCGGCGGTAAACCCGGAGCGCTGTCTCGCTGTCGCTTCGCTTGGCTTGCAGCGTTACTTGTCGGCCATGAAGATTTGCTCTGCAGTCGTTGGGAATAGTTCTAGTGGGATCCTCGAGGCGCCTATATTCAAAGTGCCCACTGTAAATATTGGTGACCGTCAAAAGGGCCGCCTCCGAGTGAAGAGTATTATCGATTGTGAGGCAGATGCGAATGCGATCAGTCAGGCCATTGACACTGCTCTAAGTGAGTCATTCAGGCGCGACATTTGCGATTTGATACATCCTTCGGAGCAAGCGGATACTGCTCGAAAGATTGTGCGTAAGCTAGCGACGGTCGAGTTGCAGGGGATCATCAAGAAATCTTTTCATGACATCAACGCGGATGATGGAGGATAAACGATTGAAGAGTTTGATCATCGGCTATGGCTCGATCGGGCGGCGGCACGAGACGGTCTTGAATCAACTCGGTTCCGAGACTGCGATTGTCAGTCGTCATGCCGAAGTGGCTTACCGCACCTTGGAAGAAGGGCTGGAGCACTTTCAGCCCGATTACGTAGTCGTTGCGAATCGCACCTCAGAGCACCTTCAAACATTGGATCGACTTGAGTTGGCGGGCTTTCGCGGAGCTTGCCTAGTTGAGAAGCCTCTGTCAGGCGAATGCCCGCAATCTTTTTCAGATTATAACTTTAGTGTCCGAGTAGGATATGTACTGCGGTTTCATCCGCTGCTCCTTGCTGCCGTTGAACTGCTACAAGGGCAGTGCATCTACTCAATGCATGCCTATGCTGGACAGTATCTCCCGGATTGGCGCCCAGATACGGATTATCGCGAGTCTTATTCATCCCACAAGGAGCAGGGCGGGGGAGTGCTACGCGATCTGAGTCATGAGTTGGACTATTTACAAGCACTAGCGGGCCCGTGGCGTAAGGTTGCAGCCTTGGGTGGACATTTCAGCAAATTGGAGATCACTTCAGACGATGTCTTCGGGCTGTTGTTTGAGACGGAGCATTGCCCGGTGATCAGTTGCCAAGTGAACTATTTGGACCGGAATCTCCGGCGTGACTGCACGATCCAATATGAGGGAGGGACAGCGCATCTGGATTTTATCGACAACCGATTGATCCACAACGGCACTGAGCAATTATTTCAAGTGGAGCGAAATGATTTATTTCGTGCCATGCATCTATCGGCCTTTGGCCAGGGATCAACACAGGGTTGCAGTTTCGATGACGCCGTGGACACGGTAAAATTAATTGAAGCGGCAGAGCGATCGAGCAAAGAACACACTTGGGTATGCAGAATAAACCAATAGTCTACGCATGGATTTTTGCTAGAGGGGGGTCCGAAGGATTGCCTGGCAAAAATATCAAAATGTTGAACGGACAGCCGCTGATTGCTTATGCGATCCAAACTGCGCTGGAGTCGAAGTATATTGATAAGGTATTTGTTTCGACCGACGATGCGGCAATTATTAAAATTGCCCGCGAATATGGTGCCGAAGTCCCCTTTGTGCGCCCCGCGGAGCTGGCCTCCAGCCGAGCGCCCGAGCGTCTGGCATGGCGGCATGCCGTGGAGTGGGTTAAAGAATCTGGGCTAACAGAGATGGAGGTGATGGTTAGTTTACCGCCGACCGCGCCGCTGCGCACCGCTGCAGAGGTGGATCGTGGCATTGAGACCTTTCTTTCCGGCGAGTGGGATACGGTGCTCTCGATTTGCGCGACCAATCGTCACCCGTCGTTCAATGTTGTTCGGCTTACCGAAGATGGATCGGCTGAGCTCGCCGTTCCGCTCGAGACCAAGGTGACTCGGAGGCAAGATTGCCCGCCTTTATACGATATCACGACGGCGTTCTATGTGACTGCGCCGGCGTTTGTGCTGGCAGAAGACTCTTTTTGGAATGGTCGGGTCGGTGCCGTCGAGATTCCTGAGGCGCATGCCGTTGATATCGACACCGCCCTTGATTTTGAATTCACTGAATTTCTGATGAAAAAAAGGAGTGTGAATGGAAACCGTTAAAAAACTGATGGATTTGAGTGGCCGAGTGGCGCTCGTCACTGGTGGCGCTGGGCATCTTGGCCGCGCGATGGCCGATGCGCTCGCGGAGCTGGGCGCTTCGATTGCCATCATCGATCGCGCTGAAGAGGATTGCCGTTCGACAGTCGAGTGGTTGAAAGCGCGTCATCCCGTTGCAGTGCTACCTTTTGCGGTCGACCTTGAAGATGAGGCTGCGGTGATTACACTCCCCGGTCGGGTCGCGGAGGCATTGGGAAGCCTAGACATTTTGGTCAACTGTGCCGCTTTCGTCGGCACGAGCGGTCTGGAAGGTTGGAACGAGCCGTTTGAGAGCCAGTCCGTCGATACGTGGAGGCGTGCGATGGAGGTAAACTTGACTGCGGTCTTCGCACTGACTCAAGCGGCGGCTCCTTTGCTTAAATCAAAGGGACATGGTAGTATTATTAATATCTCCAGTATCTATGGTGTGCACGGCCCCGACTTGAGTTTGTATCAAGGCACGGGTATGAATAATCCCGCGGCCTATGCGGCCAGTAAGGGCGGGTTACTGCAATTTACGCGATGGTGCGCCACCGTGTTGGCTCCGGAAATTAGGGTCAATGCCATCACTCCTGGAGGCGTCTTTCGGAATCAGGATGAGAAATTTGTCGAACGATACATCGAAAGAACTCCGCTAAAACGCATGGCCTGTGAAGAGGACTTTATGGGCGTAGCTTCCTTTTTGGCGAGTGATCTCTCCGCATATGTGACTGGGCAGAATATCGTCGTCGATGGCGGTTGGGGCGTTTGGTAGTGAGAGTGTCTAGTCTATCATGATTAGCATAGTTATTAGTATTTTGTATTTATTGTAAATGTTTGAGGATATATTGAATTACCCTTTCGGTGTGGAGACCATCCACAGGAAAAAGCGTTCCATCAAAAAGGAGCTATTGAAGGCAACTGTCTTGAGTGGTCGGAAAATTGCGATTCTTGGAGGTTCGTCGACTGCTGAGATCAAAGATGTAATCGAGCTTTTTTTACTTAAGGAGGGGATTCAGCCTACTTTTTATGAATCTGAATATAACAAGTATTATGAAGATGTGATCTTTGATATTGGTGTGTTGAAAGACTTTGAACCCGATATAATCTTTATTCACACATCGAATGCCAATATTCAGGAATTCCCCCAATTAACGGACAGTGAAAATGCGGTGCAGGATAAACTTGATGCGGAGTTAGGAAAATTTACCTCAATATGGGAGAAGATTAAAGCAGAGTTAAGCTGTCCTATTATCCAAAACAATTTTGAAATGTTACTGGATCGTCGCTTAGGGAATGTGGAGGCTATTGATTTCCGAGGGAAAAATAATTATATCGCTAAATTGAATTTGGCACTTTGCGAATATGCCAATGCGAATGACTCATTTTATGTGAATGACATTAATTTTTTGTCTGCTCGTTATGGACTGGAGAGGTGGCATGATCGTTCATTTTGGTATTCGTATAAATATGCATTAAGCTACGATGCGATATCTACGTTAGCTCATAGCGTGTCATCTATTATAAAAGCTCTATACGGAAAGAGTAAAAAATGTCTGGTAGTAGACTTGGATAATACACTCTGGGGAGGTGTCATTGGAGATGACGGAATTGGTGGCATCAAATTGGGTAAAGAAACTGCAATTGCAGAGGCCTACACTAGTTTTCAAACCTACATTCTCGAACTCAAAGCGCAGGGGGTGTTGCTTGCGATTTGTTCGAAGAATGACGCCAAAATTGCTGCTGAGGCTTTTGATCATCCTGATAGTGTATTAAAGATTGATGATTTCTCATGCGTTAAGACTAATTGGGAAGAAAAGCATATTAATATCTTAGAAATCGCGGAAGAGCTAAATATTGGATTGGATAGTTTTGTTTTTATTGATGATAACCCAGTTGAGCGGGATCTTGTCCGTTCACAACTTCCCGAAGTGACTGTTCCTGATATTGGGTCGGACGTGGTTGATTATATAAGTTACCTTGATCGGGGGAACTATTTTGAACCAGCTTGTATATCAACGGATGATTTAAAGCGTAGTGAATACTATCAAAAAGAACTAAAGAGGCAGAGTTCGAAATCCCGATTCGAAGACTACGGTGAATTTTTAGATTCGCTAGAAATGGAGGCTGAAATCGTCCCATTGGAGCCAGTTTATTACGAGAGAGCTTGCCAACTGATTAATAAAACGAATCAGTTTAATTTAACCACTAAAAGGCTTACTTTATCTGAGCTAGAACGATACTCGGTTTCCGATGAAACACTTACGCTTTGTGGGCGCTTAGCAGATAAATATGGCGATAATGGTTTAACTTCAGTTATTATTGCGAAGACGAAGGGCTCTGTCGCGTCCATCGATTTGTGGCTTATGAGTTGTCGTGTATTCAAGCGAGAGTTGGAATTGGCTATGTTTGATGTCCTTATAGCTTCTTGTTCCGCGCGAGGAGTGTCTGAAATAACAGGTCATTATCTACCAACTGCTAAAAATTCTATCGTAGCAAATCACTATGAAAGGTTAGGGTTTAGCTTAGTTGAGGAGGAATCAAATGGAGGAAGTATCTGGAATTATAGTATTCCTGAATGCTATGAAAATCGAAATAAACACATTAAAATTTTATGAATAAAAAAAATATATTAGATCAATTGCAAAATATTTTCAGAGATTGTTTTGATGACGAGAATCTGGTCGTAGTATCATCTACCACCTCTGATGATGTCGAAGGTTGGGATTCATTGGCTCATATTAATTTGATCGTCACTATTGAGAAGGAATATAATATCAAATTTTCGTTAGCAGAATTAGCAGTTCTGTATAGTGTCGATGACATTGTTAATTTGATTGCAGAAAAAGCAGCATAGCTGCTGTCCGGTGGACAGTTTTTAGGTAGTGTAAATATACATTAAATCTTATGCAGATTACAGATCAATTCAATGCTTTTAAGGCAGTTGTGATAGCAGATTATCCCTATGAAGTAGGTGATGCGTTTAATAAGTCAGTCGTAATCGATTGCTTCGCGGATACCTATTCTGAGGTGGTACGGCAGCACAGTAAAATACAGAATAATTACTTTTCTAGAAATGGAGAAGGCTATATCAACTTGGCCTATTTGGATCATTTTTTGATTCTGTGCCTTCGTCTATCTAAGGCCTTGGTAAGTGTAGACCAGTCACTGGCAGATGCGATTTATTATTCCTGCCGCGTGAGGACATCAACGGATGTTTATTACCGCATTGAAATCGGAGACTATTTCATGCCAAGCCATCCGATTGGGGCAGTGGTGGATTCTAAGGCCACTTATGGGAAAGGGTTTCGTTTGTATAATGGGGTGCATGTTGGTCCTCATGGTATAGTGGGGCAGCACTTCTCTGAATGGGTTCATCCTGTCATCGGCGATGGCGTCATCGCCTTCGCCAATAGTAGTATTTATGGGAAAACAGTGATCGGAAATAACGTTACTATTTCTCCGGGTTCTACAATCATCAACGAGAGTATTCCCGATAATTGTGTAGTATTCGGTTCGACGCCTGAGTTAAAAGTTATTCCTAATAAGTTTAACAATCTGGATATTATCTCTACGTGATGTGTTCATGGAGCATGTTTATTTAAATCCGCTCATTATTACATATTCTCATGATTGAAAAATATGGAGTTACGCCCGATGCCACACTCCTAGAGGCATTGAATGAAATTAACGATTCCGCCATCTCACTGGCGGTGGTGCATGAGCAGGAAATCGTCCGGGGGGTCTTGACCGATGGGGACCTACGACGTGCCATCATTGGTGGTGTTGAGCTCGCCTCGTCAATTGAGCCCTATTATTCCCGCGATTTTGTATCGGTTTCCCCTGAGACTTCTCGTGCCGATGTTCTGGAGCTGATGCAGGCCCGTTTTATAGAGCAAGTCCCTATTATCGATGAATGTGGGGCGCTTGCCGGCATTCATACGATGCACTCGATTCTCGGAGGGAGGATCAAGCCGAATTGGGCGGTCATCATGGCGGGTGGTAAAGGCACACGTTTGGGGAAATTGACTGAAAATATGCCCAAGCCGATGTTGAAAGTCGCGGGTAAGCCGATTCTTGAGCGCCTTGTCCTGCATCTGGTGAGCTATGGAATCCGCGAGATCTTTCTTTCGGTCAATTATCTTTCGCATGTCATCGAAGACTATTTCGGTGATGGCTCTAAGTGGGGGTGCCGAATTCAGTATTTACATGAGGATGAGCCCCTCGGGTCCGGTGGTGCCCTGTCGTTGCTTCCGGAGTTTCCGGAGCACCCGCTTCTCTTATTGAACGGGGATTTACTTTTTGAGGCGAACATTTCCCAGATGCTGAATTTTCACGAAGCAGGCGATTATTACGCGACGATGGGGGTTCACTATTACTCGCATGAAGTGCCATTCGGCTGCGTGGAAACTGTGGATCATCGCATTACGCAACTGGAGGAGAAGCCCTTACTGGCTAAGACTATTAATGGCGGGGTCTATGTCTTTTCCCCAATGGCATTGAAGGCGGTGCCTGCGGCAACGTTTTTCCCTGTGACTCAAATCTTTGAAGAGGCACTGGAATCCGACAGATCTTGTGGCGCCTATCCTCTGGATGGAGACTGGATTGATGTCGGGATGCCAGAGCAGCTCGACAACGCCAGAGGGCTGTAGAACATTTATAGAGCTTAAAAAAAGTATGATGACATTAACGGAAACAAAACTTCACAAAGCCATTCTCGGCCGTGAACACTCTTTTCTAGCGGAAGATATCGAAGCGGCTTCAAGCCGTATTCGCGAACAATTGGCGGATGCGCGGGTGTTGGTGATTGGTGCGGCTGGATCGATTGGGTCCTCATTTGTACGTGAGTTGTGCCAGTTCTCGCCCCGCGCGTTGCACCTGCTTGATATTTCGGAGAACAATCTCGTCGAGGTGGTTCGTGATTTGCGCTCGGGGAGCTATCCGTTGCCTGAGGATTTCCAGACCTTTGCAATTGATTATGGCGGTCCGGAAATGGCCGTTCTTTTGCGAGAGAATCAGTATGAGTATGTCTTGAACTTTTCAGCCTTGAAGCATGTGCGTTCCGAGCGCGATGCGTTTACGCTCATGCGCCTGCTAGAGGTCAATGTGTTGGCGAATGCGCGCCTGCTCGATCAACTGGCACAGATGCCGTCGATTCGTTCGGTGTTCAGTGTGTCGTCGGATAAGTCGGTGCGCCCTGCGAACCTAATGGGGGCATCCAAGGCGTTTATGGAACGAGCCTTTCTCGCACGGGCGGAGGAGATCCACTTTGGCAGTGCGCGCTTTGCCAATGTGGCATTTTCGGATGGCAGCCTCTTGCATGGCTTTCGCCATCGCTTAGCCAAGCAGCAACCACTGTCTGCACCGAGTGATGTACGACGCTATTTTATCACGCACCAAGAGGCGGGGCAGTTGTGTATTCTTGGCTGCTTTACCGGAGAGAACCGCGAGATTTATTTTCCGAAATTTGATCCGGATCGTGACATGCTGACTTTTGCCGAGATCGCACGTGTTTATCTTAAAGAGCATGGCTATGTGCCGGTGGAGTGTGACTCAGCAGCAGCAGCCCGTGCGTTCATGGAGGCGCGGCCTGCTGACTCCAAGGAGTGGGCATGCTTCTTCTCTGCGTCAGACACGGCAGGCGAGAAGCTGTATGAAGAATTTAGTGATCCCGCAGAGGCCGTCGATCTCGAGCGCTTCATCAATGTCGGCGTTGTCACTCATCCGCTCTTTCATGGTCGGGAGTCGGTCGACTCGGCGATCGCCACCTTACAGCAGCTCCGTGAGCAGGGAGATTGGGGCAAGCAGCAATTGATTGATTGTGTGCGGAAAGCGGTTCCGGAACTGGAGCACGTTCAGGCGGATAAGAACCTCGATCAAAAAATGTAGGGACAGGAGAAGAACCCTGCCTGAACACTCTTAAGAGTGTTCATTCAGTTATGATAGAGCATATACTCAAAGAATTATACAAGGCACCAGCGGGATTTCGTTGGGCCTTGGCAAATTCCGGCTTACAAAAAATAATGACCGGTGAAGCATGGGACGTTTCGCCATTCGGCCGGAGAGGGCGGCTGATTCGACGATTAGTAGGATTCGCAGGTGTATTTGGGTGTGTGCGTATAGTTGTCGCCGTGGTTGCCGCCTCAGAAGTCATCCGCTTGATGTATTTGGCGCGGCGATTTCCTCCCGTGGTGTTACCTGAGTCTTGCTGTATATTTGTCGGCTTTGGCGCAGGACCTGAAGAACAAATGTGGCACGCTTTTGCCGAGGATTCGGGCGATGCGGCAATCCGCTTGGATGCAACAAAGCCTGAGACTTTCCTCGCCTATCATCGTCCCAGTACATGGGAGTTATTTAAACAGACCTGGCGGTCATCGGCTGCGGTGGTTCCTTTTCTCTCAAAGACAAAGCTAGAGCCGGTCGCGTCGAATCGTGAAGACACCTTAACCTTCGCAGCGCTACGGATGGGAGAATACATCCTACATCGGACTTGGTGGGAAGAGATCGAGCAAGCCAGTATTTCCCAAGTTGTTTTTATTAGTGCGGATTTTCGGGCATTCGCTTGCATCGATGCGAATATAGCTCCAGTAGAATATCATCAGCACGGGCTACATCGTAAGAGCATTCTAATGCCTTCTTTCCCTGTGTTGAAGATGCTCACTCAAGTCGAGGCTGATTGGTACAGACAGTATTTACCTCAATCAGAGATTGAGGTATTACGACCACAACAGAGAGTTGTGGGCCATCGGCCCTGCATTCTGATTGCTTCCATATATGAGGTGCCTAGGTTTTATAAGAATCAAGACTTAGCCCGCATGCAAAGCCTCCTGCTGTGGGCTAACCAAAATAATTTGGAAGTGGTTATTCGCAAGCATCCGCGAGAGACCGATCACTTTTGGCAGACGCACTTCCCCGAGCTTGAAATTGATAAATCTCAAGGCCGTTTTGAAGATGCCCTCATGCGAATAAAGCCTATGTTTGTGGTTTCCTGGTTTTCAACCAGCCTAGTCGACGCCTTGTTGGCGAATGTTGTAGCGGTCAGTATCATGCAGGCTACTGATAGTAGGATTACTGATCTGATCTTTGAGATTCCAAAACACTGTCTCCTTTGGCCTATTGCTGAGCCAGCCATGAATGCACTGGTCAATGGTCAAACGGATGTGGATTCGGTTGTCTCTGACTTGCAGGAGGCTAGGTCCGATCATTCCGAACACGCTGCTCTTGCGGGAGTAAAACAAGTAGAATTATGAAAAAAATATTAGTGCCCCGTTGGGTCGATCAGACGAATACCAACGCGCAGATTTCAAATGCGAAGGCAATGCTCTCTAGGTTTAGCAATCCTGATGTGCAATGGACCGCTCTTAACTATGAGAGCCCTGACCCAGCGGTAGCCGGACGAAACAATGTGCAGACACGTAAGCTGATACATAATGGCTTTTGGCGTTGCCATACTGTGTTGCAGTATCAGGCCACCGCGGATGCGATCTTTTATCCAGGTGGCGATTGGTTTGAGGATTGGGGACGACGCTTGCGGCGTCTGACTGGGCGACGTGTGCCGATGGTTGCGACTCTGGAGGGGCTTCTTGGCGGTGCGGATCGGGAGCAGGAGTATTCCGAATGGGCCAAGCATCCAGTCTACTGCCAGCGAGTCGAGATGAAGACCTTGCTCCGTATGGATGAGCTTTACCGCCGTGCGGATCATGTCATTGCGATTAGCCCCTTTTTGGCTGAGATGGGGCGTCGCCGATATGGTGATAAATTCAGTGTCGTTCCGTTGGGGATTAATGATTCGATCTTTTATTCCAAAGATTCTAGTGAGGTAAATGCACGTCCGAGGGTAGTGTCGGCGGGAACTCTACAGGAGCGGAAACGGCCTGATATTTTCGTGGAATTAGCGAAGCGCCAACCAGAGGCGGATTTTGTGTGGTATGGGGGGCATGGTTCGAGTGAGCGAGAGAGCCTGCTGCAGAGGATTGAGGCAGAGGGAATTAGTAATCTCTCATTTCCCGGAAATGTGCAGCCGACGGAATTGGCCGAGGCGTTCCGATCGGCCGATTTATTTGTGATGCCTGCCGTCTCCGAAGGAGTCCCCAAAGTGACTCAAGAGGCGGCTGCCTGTGGGCTCCCTGTCGTGCTTTTTGGTTACTACGAAGCACATTCTGTTGTGGACGAAGCAAATGGTTATGTCGTCTGGGATGATGATAGCTTTTACGCGCGCGTGGCTGAACTGTTGGCTGACGCCGAGCTGCGTTCGCGCATGGGTCGGGAGGGTACAACCATGGCTCAAGAATGGTCTTGGGATGTGATTGCATTGCGTTGGGAAGCGCAAATTTTGGAGGTCGTACATCGATAATCTCCCCCTGCTGATGGCTTCCGGCAAAAGAATCAAAGATAAAATACGTTCAGCTTAATAAATGAATTCAGATCAAAAAGATTACTCAAACTTATTGAAATGCGACGTTTGTATTGTCGGGACGGGAATTGCTGGGCTTGCACTTGCAAGCAAACTCTCCAATTCCAGTATTGATACAATCGTTCTTGAAAGCGGTGATTGGAGCGGGGATAACGGGACTAACAAACTGAGCTTAACTAAAGATGTTGGTTTGCCGTATCGGACTCCGAAGGTTGGTCAGAACCGAGGGTTCGGTGGAACCACTGAGCTGTGGGGAGGGCAGTGCACTAAATTAGACCCCATTGATTTTGAACCACGGGCACTGTTTGATGATGCGGGGTGGCCATTGTTATATTCCCAGCTTGATACCTATTACAAGCAAGCATTGAAGCTGTTTTCGCTGCCAGAATCTAGCCTCGATCATAGCACAACAAATGAATTCCCATTGTCTGGAATTCCCTTCGATGCTGACACTCTTCGCAGTACTTTTTCAGTCTTCAGTCCAAAACGTTTCCTGGGGAGAGAGTTGAAAGTCGAAATCAAAAAAGCTCAAAATATCCGTGTTGTGACCAACGCAACCGTGACGGAGTTGTTGGAAGACAAGAACGGCCAAGGGATTGAATATGCTAAGTACAGCTCGTTCTCGAACCAAGCTGGCCACATAAAAGCCCAGTATTTCATTTTGTGCTGTGGGCCTATTGAAATTCCACGATTACTATTGGCTTCTAAGGGCAAGCAATCTTGTGGAGTCGGGAATCAAAATGATCTAGTCGGGCGCTATCTACAAGATCATCTTATTTGTTCACCTGCGAAAATTGTCACGACGGATTCCCGTTCGTTAGCATCCCATTTTGAACTCGTTCACAGAGGTAAACACAGATGGAGTCAAAAGCTGACTCTTCCTGAAGAGCGCCAGTTAAAAAGAGGCATTTTAAACACTTCAGCTAGTGTTGTGTTTGATTATGAAGGGCAAGAGCTCATTGAGCCCCTCACTAGAGTGTATCGAGCGCTCAAGTCTCAAAAAATTCGGGAATTAAATTGGAGTGATTTAATTCTTTTGATGAAAAATCCCCTCGGGGCAATTGCCTATGGTGGTCGTAACTTGGGGTACACCATTCCTTTGTTGCTGCAACCCAAGGAAATTAGATTAAGCTGTATAACCGAACAAGCACCTAACCGAACTAGTCGAATTACGTTAGATGAAGCTAAGGATGGACTCGGCATTCCCTTGCCGAAAATTAATTGGAAGATATCGGACCATGAGCGTAGAACAATTGAATGCATGGTTCAGACCTGTAGTCATGAATTCAAGAGGTTAAAGCTTGGAGAAATACACGTCGAGCCGTGGCTGGCCGACTCAGGCGCAGATTTTTCTTCACAAGTGAGCCCGATCTTACATCCGACGGGAACCACTCGAATGGGAAAATGCGCAACAGAAGGAGTAGTAGATGTCGACGGAAGTGTTTTTGGTGCCCCTAATTTGTTTATAGCTAGTGCTTCGGTCTTTCCGACCTCTGGACATGCCAATCCAGGTTTGACCATTGCCGCACTTGCAATTCGGTTGTCTGACCACTTGAAGTCACTATTTACGAATAGACGCGTAGGTTCAGATAATCCCTGCGAAAATAAACACGATGCAAAATCAAATTGAAAATAAAAGACTTGTTGGGCGGGTAGGTTTTGGCTGTGTCGGATTGACTGCCATCAGCGACAAGCAAGATGCCTTAAGGTTGTTAGAGCGTGCTTATGACGCAGGTATTCGGCATTATGATACTGCCCGAGCCTACGGGATGGGTCGTTCGGAACGGATTCTAGGGGAATTTGCGAGAACGCGGCGTGACAAAATAACGATCACTACTAAATTCGGAATTACCCCACCATCCTACGTTAAGTCCGTTCCTTTTTTAAGTGGAATCAAAAGAACACTCAAAAAGCTGCCCTTTTTGGATCGACGGGTGAGGCAGGCCGTTTCATCTGGATCCTCCATGGGTAATTTTGACTGTAAAACCGCGCAGCAAAGCTTAGATGCGAGTTTAAAGGCGCTAAAAACCGACTATATCGATTTCTGGCTATTACATGAAGCAACCATGGACATGGCGACTAGCAGTGAGCTCCTAGAATTCCTTGTGTCGCGACGATCAGCAGGCCAGATCCGGCATATTGGCATAGGTAGTGCCTATGATAAAATCGATGGAAAGACTGAGGCACTACCAGAAGAAATCGATATTTTACAATTCGAAAACAATATCTTAAGCCCTAGACTAGATTCATTTAAAAACGTCGAGCAACGATTTATAATTTCACACAGCGCGCTGCTACCTGCAAAAGCAATTGTACGCGGACTCATTCGTGATCAAACTCGCATTTCAACGTTTAAGAACAAGCACGGATTTGACCTATCTGAGGTCAAAGTTGTAGTTAAATTGTTGCTGGCATGGGCTTTAGAAAGTAATCCCAAAGGATGCGTATTGTTTGGTTCCACCTCGCCCCAGCATCTGGAGGACAACTTCTCAGTGCTTGGAGATTCAAGAATAACTAAGAAATTGATCATTGAATTTCAGGATACGGTGCGATCGCGGCTGAGCTGCTAATTCCGCCTGTTATCTCTGCAGACGTTTGACCTAAACAGCCATACAGGAAATTTAGTCGACGACCAAGGATCTCGGCTTGGACAGTAAGATTTATGACTAATAAGAGGTGCACTTTGACACTGCCAGTGTTGAGCGACCGCAGCTAACGATTCATCTTTGAAATGCCAATTTTTATTAGAAAACTGCTCAGATTCCTTCATCGCTTATGTGTCAGGCGCACTATTTTTTGTCTTAATTGCGATCAAGACAGTCTTGGGGCGAATGGGCTAGTTCGTGAGGAATTGATGCATTCTGATCCAACCAATCATCACTACAAACCACTTGCGCTTGTGCGGCTGTTGCTGCCGAAGTTACGTAAAGTGCTCTGATTGGTCGTCGCTTACCTGTCTTTATAGTATAATATCGATGAGCATCGCTAAAAAAGTAGCCAGCCAATCAGGTTGGTTCCTCGTTGGAAATCTGTACACCCTGTTTGTCGGTTTTACCTTCCAGATTTATTTGGCGCGGCAGATCGGTGCTGAAGGGCTCGGGCTGTTTGGCCTATTGCAGGCCGGAGTCGGCGCACTTTCCGGCCTACTGGGCTTGGGCATTGCGCACGTCATGGTGCGTTTTATTCCGGAGCATGTTCGCAAGCAGGAGTATGCTGAGTTACATGCCTTGGTGCGGAGGGGCTTCGCACTGCTGGCAGGTGCCGGGTTGTTGGGAGTGCTGGCGGTCTCTCTGAGTCTGCCTTTACTGGTCGGTCGTTGGCCCGACTTAGCCGGGCGCGAATCGGAAGTGCTTGCTGGTACGTTGATGCTCCCTCTTGGGTTATTGCTGCATGCGAGTACCCAGGCCTTGCGGGGCTTTTACGACATCCGGTATGTCGTAATCGGCGGCAGCATCCTGCAGTTGACCGCGAAAGTGCTTTGTTCGATCATAATTTTCATTTTAGGCTTTCATGTGGTGGGCTATCTGTGGGCGGTGAATCTTTCGATGGCAATCGCCTTAGTCTGGATGCTGTTTGGCATTGGGCGCCATCTTGGCCGCTACCCGAGTGAGCGTACGCTCAGGGTGCGTCTGCTGCCGGCTTGGCGCAGCTATGCCAAAGTAATGTACGGCAACAATCTGTTGGGCTTTTGGGTCGCACCGCTGGAGAAGTTTATTCTCGGTCTCACTGCAAGTGCGGCGGCTGTCGGCGTGCTGGTGGTCGCGAATACACTCTACATGCTCCCAGCCGTGTTCCTGCAGATGTTTCTCGCGATTGTCGGACCGATGCTGGCGGCGGCGGCGTCGGAAAATAAAATGCAGGAAGTGGAAAAAATCTACCATCTCAGCACCGATTGGTTGATGCGGCTCTCTTTACCTTTGATCATTTTTCTCGCCATCTTTGCGACTCCGCTGCTCGGGTTGTATGGTGAGGAATTTACCGAGACGGGGCCATTCCTATTACAATTATTATTGGCCGGACAGCTTCTGAACCTGATCGCAGGGCCAATCGGCAATGTGCTGAATATGTGTGGGCGCGAGCGAAAGATGTTTGTTATTAATACTGCAAGTATTTTGCTAAGAGCTGCATTGCTCTTAGCAATCGTTCCTGTTTTTGGCCTCTATGGCTTGGGCGCGACAGTTGTTATCGTCTTAGTTTTCTCAAATGCTTCGGCCCTGATTGTGGCATGGAAATCACTTGGCCTGCAGTGGTGGGATGGAAAATATAAAGCCTGGTGCCTGCCCTCGGTTTTAACGGTTTTGGCTGGCTTGGGAGTCCATTGCTGGGTCGCGCTCAATATGTATAGCTTGGCTGCGTCGTTGCCTTTACTCTATCTGGTCTTTCACGGCGCCTATATCCTGATACACGGATTTAATCCGGAAGACCGTGAGGTGCTGGATGCGATCAGGGCAAAGCTTCCCGTTCGTATTGCGAAATTTCTGTGACCCGCTTCCTCCTCTGTTTCGTTAAATTAGTTCATTGCCCATAAATACTAAATATTCAACTTTCGATTCGCTGCGCATGCGTATCGCCGACCTCCGTGGTCGTGGCGTTTACAGTGGTTATCCTAATGCCCACCGCTGTGTGTTTATTCATATCCCGAAGGCCGCTGGGACGAGCCTGACCAGGACGCTATTCGATAGCCCGTCGCGACATCTGCACTACACTGAATATCAGCGTACCAATCCGCGCAAATTTCAGCAGTATTTCAAGTTCACGTTTGTCCGGAATCCCTATGATCGACTGTTCTCAGCCTATACCTTTCTTAAAAAGGGCGGCTTGAATGAGTTGGACCGCACATGGGCACAGCAGCACCTTAGTGCCTACTCGGATTTTGATAGTTTTGTTCATGGTTGGGTGAGTCCTGAAAATATTCAAACTTGGACGCATTTTAAACCTCAACATTTTTGGATTTGCGATGCGTCACTCAACTTGAAAGTCGACTTCGTGGGTCGCTTTGAACAAATGGACGCAGATGTTGCAGTTGTTCAAGCTCGGCTTGGAATGCCTGTGGCCCGTCTGCCTAAGATTAATGTCACCAATCGTCCTCGCAGCGCCGAGGAGGCCTACACGGCGGAAATGCGTGCGATCGTTGCTCAAGTTTACCAGACCGATTTTAAGTTGTTCGCTTACGATGATCAGCAAGCTCAATAGCGTTGCACGAAGTTCGTAAATCAGGAAATGCAATATACCAAACAATACAGTGAGTTTTCGGCACTCCAGCCGGGAAGTGTGCGCAGTGCGCTGCGGTACGCGGCGCTGTCGGCATTGGACTTAAAGGAGCGCCTACTCAGTGGCGACGATGCGGCTTTGCGTGTACCGCGCGTGCAGATGCTGTTCTTGCATCATATTTTTGAGGATGAGATGGAGCCTTTTGATCGTCTTCTGCGTGAACTCGCGCAATCGCACGTCTTCGTTTCTCATTCCGAGGCGGTTCGGCGGATTCTTGCAGGGGAGCACACGGAGCCGTGTATCAGCTTCAGCTCGGATGATGGGTTAAAAAATAACCTGCATGCCGCGGAAATTCTGGAGCGCTATGGCGCAACCGCTTGCTTTTATATCAATCCAAACTCTATCGGGTTGAGTGAGCCTCAGCAGGTGGCAGCGTTTTGCAGGACCCGCTTAGAGTTTCCCCCCGCGGAATTTCTCGATTGGAACGATGTCAATGCCCTGCAGGCGCGGGGGCATGAGATCGGCGCACACACCATGGATCATATCAATGTGGCGCAAACACCGATCGAAGCATTTCGGGAGGATCTCGGGCTTTCACGCCAAGTCTTGCTTGAGCGCTGTGGGGTAGCCCGCCATTTCGCCTATCCCTATGGGCGCTATTTCCATTTTAGTGCCGCAGCCATGGCGGAGGTCTTCAAGGCAGGGTTCGACTCCTGTGCTTCGGCCGAGCGGGGCTGCCATACCTGCGAGGCGCCGGTCGCGAAAGATCGGCTGTTACTGCGGCGAGATCAAATCGTCGCGGGCTGGCCGCTGGCGCATAATATGTATTTTATCCGCCGTCATGCCAGATTGCCCCATCTCGCCAGCGACGAGTGGCCTGTGTGATCGGCAATAGTAACCATGAAAACAATTCTTCGAGCCATCCTAATCTCAATCGGCAACAGCCTGCCCTTGGCGTACTTCTTTTCAAAGCGCCGCGCTCTTTTCTATCGCTTAGCTGGAATTGACATAGCGAAGGGGATCTTTGTGAATGGCCAGTTATTGGTTGCGGCCGAGCATGCCGAGAATCTAGTGATCGGTGCGGGGACTTATTTAAATGGAGGGAGCCATTTTGGCTGCCCCAGTGGAGGCGCCAAAATTCGTATCGGTCAACGCTGCGCGCTTGGCCCCGCTTGTCGTCTGGAAACTGTCAACCATGGGCTGGTCTGGGAATTAGGCATTGGGCGTGGCACAATTACCAAGGGAATCGTCCTTGAAGATGAGGTCTGGCTTGGAGCAGGGGTAACTGTGTTGCAGGGCGTGCGTATCGGTAAAGGTAGTGTGGTGGCCGCCGGAGCGGTGGTGACCAAAGACGTACCAGCTGGTGTGGTTGCAGGCGGGATTCCCGCAAAGGTCATTCGTCAGATCAATTCAAGCTCGAACGCAAGTTCATGAATCTACTCATCATTGCGGGCTATTGGCCCACGGACGCCAATCCGATCAGTGGCATTTTCGTGGTGGTGCAGCAGGTCGCTGCTTTGGCCAAGCAAGGTTGCCGAGTGACGGTGGTATTGGGCAAAACAATCGGCAAGCGAAAATACAGTGCATTGATTTCGAGGCTGTCGTAGAATGAAAATTAATAAAAGAACATCCCATTTTTTGGATTTATCGCGAGCCGCCTCTGCGTTTCTCGTCCTAATAGGACACATACATATGGTGCTATTTGTCGATATCGAGAAGTCTAAGCTGTTCTCCGTAGGCTCTTTCTTTAATTTCATTTCCTCATACGCTCATCAAGCAGTCATCGTGTTTTTTGTCCTCAGTGGATTTCTAGTTGGAAGAAGTGCGATCAACTCAATTAGTGAAAATAGTGAGAAAAAATTGAAGCACTATTTCTTGGATCGAATTACTCGGATTTATGTCGTTCTTATTCCTGTCTTATTCTTCACGCTCGCTGTGGATATGGTATCCTTGGGGTTCGATTCTACGGCGAGTGGTGCCATTGAGGCGAGGTCGACACTACCTGTATTTATTGGGAATCTGTTTTTATTGCAGGATATATTCTCCCCTAGGTTTGGCTCAAATGGGCCACTCTGGAGCTTGGCGTATGAGTTTTGGTATTATGCGTTATTTCCTATTTGTTTACTCATCTTCCGTAAGCCATACTTTGTGCGCAGTAAGTTGTTTTACCTCTCGCTCTTTTTTCTTCTGATCGTGGTTCTCCCTATGGGGGTACTACGAGGCTTTCTATTTTGGTTAGCCGGCGTTTCAATTCTATGGTTTGATAGTGCGATTTGTAAAAATACTAGTTTAGTTGGAGCTCTTTTTTTAACCGTTCTTATTACCTCAGGCGTAGATTTGGTTTCGTTTAAATTTTCGGGCTTTGCATTTGATCTAGCGATCTCTGTTTCTTTTGCCTTGCTGATTAATTCACTCTTATATTCTTCGATTGAACCTGAGGGCCGGAGTTTAGAAGTCTGTCGTTGGTTTTCGGCATTTTCTTTCAGTTTATATGTGACTCATTTTCCTCTGCTAATTGCTTTAGGGGCAGTTTTTGGAAAGTCTGATATTGATAGCCTTCGGGGCGGAGCGGTGGTGTTGATTGCACTTTCGCTTTGTTATTCTATTGCCTGGTTTTTTTACCTTCTTACGGAGAGGAACACCAATTTCGTTCGGTTATTTCTCTATAAAAAGATATTCCGTTAGTTTAAGAGCATTTAGGTTACATTTTTACTGGGCATTTGGAATTGCGGAACAATACATGTTCGATAGACGCGTCTGGAGATAGTAGCATATTATTGAGGTCTCAGTGTAGGCTTTAAAACAACTTCATGAATCTCTTAATCGTTTCTGGCTATTGGCCGACGCAAGCGAATCCGATCAGCGGAATTTTTGTTGCGCAGCAGGTGGAGGCATTGGTCCGTGCCGGCTGTCGGATCACGCTGCTTAGTGGCAACACTTTGGGCCGCCCCGCTTCGCCGCGCTTGTCGCCATCGGAACTGGGCTTACCAGAGGACCGGGTGACCATGTTCACGTATCCGCTAATACGCCTGCCGGAAAAGCTCTCCGGGTTGCCGGGCGGCATTGCATTGAACTCCGCCGCGGCGGGCATTGCGCTGCGTCGAGTGATCCGTAAGCTCGCCGAATCGCACGGTCCGTTTGATGCAGCGATCATACATGCGCTCCGTTATGCAGGATTTGCGCTGCCTGCATGGCGACATTTAGTCCGCGGCAAAGTGCTGGCGGTGTGTCATGGGGTGGATCCCTTTTTGGAGCAACCGAGCAACAGCAAACGCTCGATCCCCTTACTGCAGAAGATGGCGGGACAGTGCGAAAAACTGGTGCTGGTCGGTCAGCCTTTACGGACGCATGCACAATCTCTGGGCTTGTCGCAAGAGTGCCTCGCAGTAATTCCGAATGGTACGGACTTGCCAGATCGTACCGAAGTTTCTGAAGAGCAGCGGGCGCTGGATATCCCTCGTCGGATTGTCAGTGTCTCCAACCTAGTGGCCCTCAAAGGGATTGATTTGAACCTGCGGGCGTTGGCTCGTATTTCGGCGACGCATCCGCAACTTCAGTGGGAGTATGTGATCGTTGGCGAGGGACCGTTGCGGCATGAGTTGGAGACCCTGAGCGCGGAACTGGGCTTGACCGAGCGCGTGCGGTTCCTCGGGCGTATTTCGTATGCGGCCACGATGCAGGCAATCGCTGACGCGGATATCTTTGCGCTGCCCAGTTGGGGCGAGGCCTTTGGCATCGTTTATCTGGAGGCGATGGCGCGGATGCGCCCTGTTATCGGCTGCTTGGATAATGGAGCCGCAGACATCATCAGCGATGGGGTGGATGGCCTATTGATTCCACCGCACGATGAAGTTGCGCTGGCTCAGGCATTGGGGTGCTTATTATCTGATCCCGAGCAATGTCGTACGATGGGAACCGCCGGTCGACAAACTGCTGAGCAATTTACATGGCATGTAAATGCTGCCAAGATGCTTGAATTACTCCGCTAGTCGACGGAGCTTTATTATGACCAAACCCGAGAATAATCTAAAAGCCTGCTGCGTGTTGGCAGACCTTGGGCCCTATCATGCGGCTCGATTCAAAGCGACCGCAGGTTTGGGCGATCTGGTCGTCCTCGATACGGGAAAGAATATCGATACAGCCTATGGTTCGAACTGTAACTATGACTTCCCCGTGATGGAGGCCGATTTGCAAAGTCTAGATGCTGTGCTGGACGAGATCGCTCCCGATGTGCTGGTGGTGATGGGCTGGGGCTACCGTTCCGTGCGCAAGGCGGCCTTATGGGCCTTGGAAAATCAGATTCCGCTGGTAACAATGTCCGACAGCCAACTGGAGGGGCAACCCCGCTCCCTGCTGCGTGATCTGCTCAAGCGTGGCTTGCTTGGCTGTTATGATGCGGTCCTGTGCGCCGGTACCCGAGCGCAACGCTATATGGAGCATTTTGCGAAACCTCCGGAGTGTCTTTTTCGGGGGATGGACGTGGTGAATAACGATTATTTTTCCAGTGCCCTGGCTGCTGCGGCGGGCGATCGTCTGGCATTTCGGCAAACGCACCAGCTGCCGCAGCGCTACATTTTATCCGTCAATCGCTTCGTCGAACAGAAAAACCTGCCAGGCTTGCTTCGCGCCTTTGCGCACTACCTGGCGCAAGGCCAGGCCGGCGCGCTGAATTTAGTCATCGCAGGCGATGGGCCACTACGAGAAGAGCTGATCGGTTTAATCCATGAGTTAGGTTTGGAGGATGTTGTCTTTTTAATTGGGAAGGTGGCTTATGCGGACCTGCCGATGCTCTATACCTGTGCCGAGGCCTTTGTGATTACTTCGAATTCCCACGCGGAAACCTGGGGTCTGACAGTGAATGAGGCCATGGCTGCCGGCCTGCCGGTTTTCGTTTCTTCTAGTTGTGGGTCCTGCGAAGATTTGGTTGAAGATGGCATCAACGGTAGAGTCTTCGAGGCCAATGATGTCGAAGCCTTAGCAGCGCACTTTGATGACATGGGGCGGGGAAGCTATGAATTGGAAGCAATGGGGCGAGCTAGCAGTCGAATCATTCAGTGTTGGAGTCCCGCGTTGTTTGCTCGAAGTTTCTGGCAAGCGGTACACTATGCTAGTGCAAACTATCGTCTCGCCTCTCGACGTGGCAGACTGTCACTCAAGCTAATCGATTTACTTTCTAAGCGCTAATGCGTATCTTACATACAATTGCTTCAATGCAAAAATCCTCGGGTGGCCCATCTTATATGTTGGCGCGGCTCTGCGACCGCCTCGACGAGCAGGGTGCATCAGTCCAAGTGGTTCAATCGCTCAAGGTACGAACATCGGAGGATGTTGAATTACACAACCAGAGGATCACAGTCCATAATGTGCCTACGGCAGATTTATCTGCAAAGCTTGAAGCCATTGTGCGGGAAATACAGCCCGATGTACTCCATACGCATGGACTCTGGTTGCCAATTAATCGGGCCTCGTCTGCGGTCGCAGCAAAATTAAACATCCCCTTGGTCTGGACGACCCATGGCATGTTGCGCCCATGGGCGCTCAATCATAAAAAGTGGAAGAAGAAACTCGCGTGGTGGCTTTATCAACGACGACAACTGTTGGCAGCCAACTTGCTGCACGCTACTTGTGTCGAAGAGCGCGTGGAACTGCAGGCGATTTTACCGAATTCAAAAATAGCGATTGTGCCCATTGGGGTGGATGTGCCGCAACAGATCGAGCCTTTGGCGCACCCTTCAGGGAAGCGAGTGATGCTGTTTATGGGGCGCTTACATCCGGTCAAAGGCCTGATGAATTTGGTGAGAGCGATTGACCAGCTTCGCCCGAAGGACTGGTGCTGTGTGCTAGCTGGCCCAGACGAGGGTGGTTTTCGTGCCGAACTCGAGGCAGAGATCGATTCCTTGGGGCTGACCGATTGGTTTATTTTTACCGGTGCGGTGTCGGGCACTGCGAAAGAAGATTTGTTTCGTCAGGCCTCGCTGTTTGTCTTGCCCAGTTTTACGGAGAATTTTGGCGTGGTTGTTCCCGAAGCGCTGTCTTATGGCTGCCCAGTACTCACCACCACCGCCACTCCATGGAGTGCGCTATCGCAGCAAGGTTGCGGCTGGTCAATTGAGGTGGGGGTCGGTCCGCTGGTGCAGCAACTGGCAGCAGCGATGGCTTTGCCCGCAGCGACCCTTGGGGACATGGGCAGCTTGGGGCGCGATTATGTGCAAAAAACTTTTGCATGGCCAGCGGTGGCGGCTCAGTTTAACGCATTGTATGCGGAGCTATGTCAGCGCTCAGTTGGCTGATTGTTTGCGCTGTTGATCTTTAATCCTTTTATTTATTTCAATTATGTCTCGATTTTTAAGCGCATGTATTTGCATGGCTAAGCTCCACCTTCAATCCTGTCGTGAGCTGTCGCGGTCTGTGGTGTCATTTTGAATCGGTCAAATCAGATGCGTGCCCCGATGAGAGGCGGGGCAATAGGCTCGAAAAAGCAAGCTCGCAGCCACTTTACCTATACCAACATTGCCAAGAATTGCGCGCTGGTCTTGGGCCTGATGGCGCTCAACCAAGCAGGCACTCCGGGCGGAATCTTTTTCTACTTCATTCTCTTCGTGTGGGCCTGCACCAGCACCGAAGGTGCCTTGAAGGCGTTGTGTGTCAGCTATTTCGCATTGATTGCAAACCACGCCATCGTGCCGAAGAATTTCGCCTTTGGCCCGGGCCGCCTGATTTTGCTGTTCATTATGTTTGGCCGAGTACTATACGATGCGCAGCTTACGGGTTACCCGTTGCTGCGCCGCCCGCACACCACCGCGCTGTTCGTCTTTAGCGCGGTCTGCATCGGCCTGGCCGCAATTAATCAGTATTTTTTCGTTATCTCCGTCTTAAAAGTGGTGTCCTTCACGCTCGGGGCTGCCAGTTGTTTGATCGCGGCGGACATGTTGCGGCGCAGTGCTTCGGATCTGACCTGTTGGTTCTACTCGATCATCGTGCTCACCGCCTGTATCGGCTTTGCGACCATTCCATTGGGAATCAGCCAGAACATGTTTACTTCGATGAATTATACTGGAAGTCTATTTAATGGACCTTTCTGGCACTCGCAAACGCTCGGGCCGGTGTCTGCGATGATGCTTATCTACGTGGCCTGTGTGTATCTCTTTACGCCCTATCGTTGTCGTTGGCTGAGCCTGCCGCTGGCAGTTGTACTCCTCTTTTTCCTCTATCGGACTGGTTCACGAACGGCCTTGCTTGCGATGCTGCTGGGGGCTGGGGTGATGCTGGCGGCAGGGTTTCTAATGCACTCACGCCGAGGGCAAAAACTTAGAATGAATCTTTCCAGGTCGAGCATCGTGGGATTGATGGTTGGGAGTATAGTGCTTGCTGTCTTTGCGGACGTTTTCACTGGCGGCTCACTGTTGTCCAAGGCTCGTAGCTTTATTGTTAAATACGAAGGCGCTGCGGCCTACGGTGAGAGTGGCCTCTCTTCGGAGGAGCTGCTGGCTTCGCGCCAAGGGCAGATCGATATGATGCTCCACTCCTTCAAGCAGAATCGGATAACTGGGATTAGCTTTGGTACATCCGTGGATCCAGAATTCGCTTTACATGCCTCCTACTTCTCGGCTCCGACCGAAAAAGGCATTTTACCTTTGGCGGTGTTAGAAGAAACCGGTATTATCGGGGCGTTTTTCTTTGTGATCTTTCTTTTTTGTATGGTGCGCTATCTCATTGTTGAGCGGAGCCTGCCCGCATTGGGTGTGTTTGCCACTTTTCTTGGCGCTAATATGGGCGAAATGATGTTCTTCGCCTTCGGCGGGCAAGGCGGCTTTATGTGGTTGATTGTGGCCGGTGCCATTCTTTTAGGAGAGCGCTGTGTAATTAAAACGGGGCATGGCTAAGCCGCTCGTAGGCTAGATCCCCGTACGCAATATCCGCGTATCGATTAATTACTAACAAACATGAGCCAGCTAGACATCAATTCAAACCGCGAAGTCCAAAAGTATTCTCGAATCGAACTGTTACTTCGCGTCCTCTGGGGTTTTGGTCGATTGGCCTTTAAGCTGACGCCGCGGCCTTGTTTTGGCTTGCGGCGATTGATTCTGAGAATGTTTGGTGCACAAGTGGGCCGAAATGTTAATATATACCCATCGGCACTGATTTATTATCCATGGAATCTTGAGATCGGTGACGACTCCTCTATTGGTGAATGGGCGCTGATTTATAATCTCGGAACAGTGACGATCGGAAAACGTACGACCATTTCACAGCGCGTCCATCTTTGTGCGGGCACACATGATTATCGTGAACCCACCTTACCCCTACTCAAGCCGCCGATTATCGTGGGTGATGAAGTGTGGATCTGTGCCGATGCGTTTGTGGGTCCAGACGTGACGGTTGAGGATGGTGCAGTCGTCGGGGCCTGTTCTGTGGTGACCCGTATTGTAAAGGCCTGGACGGTCGTTGTCGGCAATCCTGCCAAATTCGTGAGGACCCGCAGTCTCAACGATTCGAAAGGGTAATTAGATTCTATAAATGAATGTTTCGGTTTTAATTTTAACCTGTGACGAAGCGATCAATTTGCCTGATTGTTTGAGCTCGATCGCGTTTTCGGACGATGTTGTGGTGCTGGACTCGGGGAGTATAGATGACACAGTTGAACTTGCTGAGTCGGCTGGGGCTACTGTGTTGAATCGGCCATTCGATAATTATGCGGCGCAGCGAAACTTTGGGCTGTCGCATGATTTTAAACACGATTGGGTTCTGATGTTGGATGCGGATGAGCGGATTCCGAAGGATTTTATTGAGGAGATTCGTTCAGTAACGGAGCAGATACACAATCCCATCACGCTGTATCGAATGCGGCGGAAAGATATGTTTATGGGGCGCTGGCTGAAGCGTTCCAGTGGCTATCCAACTTGGTTTGGGCGATTGTTCCGGAAGGGAGCAGTGCGCGTCGAACGCGAGATCAACGAAGAGTATTATACCGATGGCGAGATCGGTTTATTGGAGGGGCATCTGGTTCACTACCCCTTTAATAAAGGCATCTCCTATTGGTTGGAGCGCCATAATCGCTACTCATCCATGGAGGCGGTTAAACTGAGTGAAGAGCGCGCCGAGCAAATTGTGTGGAAAGATTTCTTGAGCAAAGATCCAATGCTTAAACGGAAGGCGTTTAAGGCATTTGCCTATCGCATGCCTTTTCGTCCACTGCTGACTTTTTGTTTCCTCTACTTTGTTAAATTGGGCTTCCTCGACGGCAAGCCGGGCTTTCATTTTAGCCTGATGCGCGCTGTGTATGAGTATATGATCTGCTTGAAGATGCGTGAGCTTAAATCGGAGACCTAAGGGGTGAGGCGATCCGATCTCGAAAGGAAGCCGTTTGGGAACAGGCCGGTAGAAGCCACGGCGCGAAGCATTCAGTATCCTTGATCCCGCAGTCATCGAGCAGCCATCTATCCAGCTCGGCGCCACCGCGCCTCTGCGCGAGCCCCTGTATTTTATCGCGCGCCAGTATGTTGCGGGTGTGAAGGCTCTGCGTTTCCAATCAATCCTCACTTTGAAACCCTGTTGAAGGCGGCTTGCAGCGATGCACAGTCGCCTTCGTTGTATCTGGAGCGGACGCTCCAGTGGCTTCGACTCCCGGGGTAAACCCGGTCGCTACCGGATAAACCGGGGCGCTACAGGATTTGTTTGTAGCCTCGACTCCCGGGGTAAACCCGGTCGCTACCGGATAAACCGGGGCGCTACAGAATTTGGTTGTAGCGAGCGGGTTGATCCCGCGATTTTTGTAATGGTGTAGCGAGCGGGTTGACCCCGCGATTTGTTTGTAGCTTTGACTCCCGGGGTAAACCCGGTCGCTACAGGATAAACTGGGTCGCTACAGAATTTGGTTGTAGCGAGCGGGTTGACCCCGCGATTTCTGTAATGGCGGATTTTGTTGGTTTCGCGCGCTGAATCGTTGTGTATCTTGCCAGCGTCTGGCCACCTTTGAATATTGACTCGGTCGTGCCTCTGAATGGAAATAGCTCTTCCCCTCCGATGTCACTTTCTAGCTCATTTTATCCGCAACGACCGCAGGCGCAGTTTGACCGCTGCAACCGCTTCAAGCGTGCGCTGTGGAGCCTGGTCTGGCTGTGTTTGTTTCGTCCGAGCCCTCGTATTGCCTTTGCCTGGCGACGGGGGCTTTTGCGTTTATTCGGCGCGCGTCTGGCGGCAACTGCGCAAGTCTACCCGTCAACTCGTGTGTGGGCGCCGTGGAATTTAGCGATGCATGCGCATGCGGTATTGGGTGAGTCTGTCGATTGTCAGTCGGTCGGCCTCATTGAGATCGGTGCGGATGTGGCGGTCAGCCAATACGTGCATTTATGTGCGGCTTCGCATGCTATCGATAGTCCGGATCACGCGA